>OBXU01000011.1_pt1 | contig 253085 bp, 244 predicted proteins | sample 1476671 | NCBI WGS metagenome assembly OBXU01 (sample SAMEA2580182, study PRJEB22360) | human gut metagenome | biome: human gut; feature: human-associated habitat; material: faeces | place: Denmark | collected 2008/2010
AGACACCGCCCTTTCACGGCGGTAACACGGGTTCGAGTCCCGTACGGGTCATAGTGAAGCATACAAACATTGTTTGTATGCTTTTTTTATTTTTATTACAAAAAAATGTCGTTGAAAGCGTTGACATTTGTTGTAAATATGTTATTCTTTGGATGTAGGGATAAGTAAATAGATGGATAGTGATTGTTTAAAGACAAGCTAAACCTAATTTTTTCATGAAGCGACATATGTGTCGTTCTTTTTGAAGAAATTGGGTTTTTCTTTTTTCAACGAAACACAAAGGAGGTGGGGCATTGATTATTCACAAAATTTTAAACAATAATGTGGTTATTACATTAGATGATGATAAACGAGAGCAAATTGTTATGGGCAAAGGAATTGCTTTTAAGAAACGCATTGGGGATTGGGTTCCTGATGAAAGTATCGATCAAGTTTTTTATTTAGCCAATCAAGAAACATCACTTAAGTTTCAAGAATTGTTAGGAAATATTCCTTTAGAGATGATGAAACTCTCGGATGACATTATTGTTTATGCAAAATCAACGTTGAAAAAGAGTTTGAATGATACCATTTATATTTCTCTGACGGATCATTTGTACACAGCTTTAGAAAGAAAAAAACAAGGAATTGCAATTAAGAATTTATTATTATGGGATATTAAACGTTTTTTTCCTGAAGAGTACGAAGTAGGAGTAAATGCTTTAAAAATGGTACAAAAGCGCGTAGGAATGGAATTGTCAACGGATGAGGCAGGTTTTATCGCATTGCACTTGGTAAATGCGGAGATGGAGGAAGAAGTCGGTAATATTTACGAATTGACAAAGTTGATGCAAGAGATTACAAATATCGTCAAATACTATTTTAAGGTAAGTTTTGATGAAGACTCTGTCTACTTTTATCGATTTAGCACACATTTAAAATTTTTCTGTTATCGCTTATTACACCAACGTGAAGTTGTCGAAAATGATGATGAAGAACTGTATGCGGTAATTAAAAAGAAATATCTCAACGCCTATCGTTGCGTGGAAAAGATCAGCTTGTATTTAAATGAGAACTATGACTATCAAGTTTCAAATGAAGAACGCTTGTACCTAACGATTCACATTGCACGAATTGTACAAACAACGGAACAATAAACGCACCACTTTGGATAGTGACATTCAGTTGGCTAAACCTTCAAATGAAAATAAATTTTTGGAGGAAAAAAAGATGGGAAAATATCATGAACTAGCAGAAAAAATTGTAAAAAATGTCGGTGGGCAAGAGAATATTAATAGTTTGACACATTGTATCACACGTCTTCGCTTTAAATTAAAAGATGAGAGTCAAGCGAATGATGATGTCTTAAAAAATATGGACGGTGTGGTAACTGTTATGAAAAGCGGTGGACAATACCAAGTCGTTATTGGGAACCATGTTCCAGCCGTTTACGAAGAAGTAGTTAGTATTGCAGGCTTGTCAGGAGAACGTGAAGAAGAAGCTTCCAGTGGGAATTTATTTGATCGCTTAATAGATATTTTAAGTGGTTGTTTCCAACCCTTTTTAGGGGCGTTAGCAGCGGCTGGGATGGTCAAAGGGTTAAATGCCTTATTGGTTTTCTTAAAGCTCTATACGGCTACGTCAGGGACTTATACCATGTTAAATGGGATTGGCGATGCAATTTTCTACTTTATGCCAGTTATTTTAGGTTATACAGCAGCTAAAAAATTCCGGTTGCATCCAATGGTAGGGATCGTGATTGGCGCAGCTTTATGTTACCCAACGATTCAAGGAAGTGCATTACAAACGGCCTTTGAAACAACAGCGGGTGCGGGAGCCGCAGCGCCGTATAATTTATTCGGCTTACCTGCCTATGATACATTTATGGGGATTCCTTGGGTCGGTGCGAACTATACAAGTAGTGTCGTACCAATCATCTTCATTATTGCTTTTGCGGCACAAGTTCAAAAAGTGTTTAAACGTATTATTCCAGAAGTTGTTCAAACGTTCTTAGTACCGTTTTTCGTCTTGTTGATTGCCTTACCAATTGGTTTCTTAGTAATTGGGCCAATCGTTAGCATGCTAACAGATTTATTAAGCGCTGGCTTTACAGCATTAATGAGTTTCTCACCAGCTTTGTATGGTTTGATTCTTGGTTTCTTCTGGCAAGTCTTAGTTATTTTTGGTTTACATTGGAGCGTTGTGCCATTAGCTATTATGCAAGTGACACAAGAAGGTTCAAGCCAAGTATTAACGGGATCATTTGCAGCTAGTTTTGCGCAAACAGCGGTTGTTTTAGCGATGTTCTTCAAATTGAAAGATAAAAAGTTAAAAGCTTTGTGTCCGCCAGCAATTATCTCTGGTATTTTTGGTGTAACAGAGCCAGCAATTTATGGAATCACTTTACCAAAAAAATGGCCATTTATTTATTCAATGATTGGTGGCGCTGTCGGTGGTTTATATTTGATGATCAACAATGTGACAGCTTATACAATGGGTGGTTTAGGAATTTTTGGTGTGCTAAACTTTATCAATGGTGATGATGCAAGTGGGATGATTCAGTCCTTTATTGCAATTGCCATTGCAGCGGTCGTTGGTTTTGGTCTAACATTCTTCTTCTGGAAAGACAATACAGTTGAGGAAGAAGAAGTGATTATTGATAAAACAACGATTAAAAAAGAAAATATTACAAGTCCAGTCAAAGGACGAGTGTTATCTTTAAAAAATGCAGAGGATCTTGCTTTTGCAAATGGAGCATTAGGAAATGGGGTCGTGATTGAACCAACGGAAGGCAAAGTGGTTGCACCCTTTGATGGAACGATTGTCACACTATTCCCAACAAAACACGCATTAGGTTTGATTTCAGATAACGGCACAGAATTATTGATTCATATTGGGATTGATACAGTTCAATTAGAAGGCGAAGGCTTTGAAGCTTTTGTAAAACAAGGTGACCGCGTGAAAAAAGGTCAAACATTAGTAACCTTTGATTTAGAAGGAATTAAAAAAGCTGGGTTTAGTACACAAATTCCAATCGTTGTGACGAATACAGCGGATTATTTAGATATTTTGGAAGTCGGCAGTAATGAAGTTTCAACAAGCGATGATTTGCTGACCGCTTTAATATAAAAAGATGTGGAGGAAGAGAATTTATGGCATTTAGAAAAGACTTTTTATGGGGTGGCGCAACAGCAGCCAATCAATGTGAAGGTGGCTATAACGAAGGCGGACGCGGTTTGGCAAACGTCGACTTAGCGCCAACTGGTCCAGATCGTTTTCCAGTAATCACTGGTGAAAAGAAAATGTTTAACTTTGATGAGGAACATTTCTATCCTGCACAAGAGGCGATTGATATGTATCATCGCTATAAAGAAGATATCGCCTTGTTTGGTGAAATGGGTTTTAAAACATACCGTTTATCCATTGCTTGGAGTCGAATTTTTCCAATGGGAGATGAAACAGAGCCGAATGAAGAAGGCTTGAAGTTCTATGAAGACTTATTCAAAGAATGTCATAAATATGGGATTGAGCCACTAGTAACGATTACACACTTTGACTGCCCAATGCACTTAGTGGAAGAATATGGCGCTTGGCGTAGTCGTAAGTTAGTAGGTTTCTATGAAAATCTTTGCCGTGTAATTTTCAACCGATATAAAGGATTAGTCAAATATTGGTTAACATTTAACGAAATTAATATGATTTTACATGCACCATTTATGGGAGCAGGTCTATACTTTGAAGAAGGCGAAAACAAAGAACAAGTGAAATACCAAGCGGCCCATCATGAACTACTAGCAAGTGCAATTGCGACAAAAATTGCTCATGAGGTAGATCCTGAAAACCAAGTAGGTTGTATGTTAGCGGCTGGTTCCAACTACGCTTATACTTGTAAACCAGAAGATGTTTTCGCTGCTCGACAAGCAGATCGTGAAAATTATTTCTTTATTGATGTCCAATCACGTGGGGAATACCCTGCGTATGCTTTAAAAGAAATGGCCCGTAAAGGTATTCAAATTGAAATGGAAGAAGGCGACGAAGAACTTTTAAAAGAACATACGGTGGACTTCATTTCGTTCTCTTATTATTCTTCTCGTGTCACATCAACAGATCCAGAAATTAATGAGCAAACAGCTGGTAACATCTTTGCCTCTGTGAAAAATCCTTATTTAAAAGCCAGTGAATGGGGTTGGCAAATTGATCCACTTGGTTTGAGAATTACGATGAATGACTTATATGATCGTTATCAAAAACCACTATTCATTGTTGAAAATGGCTTAGGAGCGGTAGACACACCAGACGAAAATGGTTATGTAGTCGATGATTATCGTATCGATTATTTGGCGGCGCATATTCAAGCGATGAAAGATGCTGTTGAACAAGATGGTGTCGACTTGTTAGGCTATACGACTTGGGGCTGTATTGATTTAGTATCAGCTGGAACAGGTGAAATGAAAAAACGCTATGGCTTTATCTATGTGGATCGCGATAACGAAGGAAATGGTACGTTAAAACGAAGCAAGAAGAAATCGTTTGATTGGTACAAAAAAGTAATCGCAACAAATGGTGAAGATTTAAGTAATTAATAAAATTAGCAACTATTAAAGGGCGTTTGACGTTGGTAGAAAAAACAAGGACTCTTCTGCCAGCGTCAATTCCCTTGATGGTTTCTTTGTTATGCCTAAAAACAGAGGGAAAGAGGGATTTTATGGGATTTCCAGAAAATTTTTTATGGGGCGGCGCAACAGCTGCTAACCAATATGAAGGTGGCTACCTTTCAGGAGGCAAAGGTCTGAGTACATTAGATGCAATTACTGGTGGTAGTCAAACAGAACCGCGACGGATTACGTATTTAACTAAAGAGGGCCAAAAAGCTTCGTGTACGCGCGATCAAGCATTACCCGAAGGAGCGATTGGTTATATCGATGAAGAGTTATACTACCCTAGTCATGTAGCGACGGACTTTTACCATCATTACGAAGAAGATATCGCCTTATTTGCAGAAATGGGTTTCAAATGTTTTCGGCTGTCTATCGCCTGGAGCCGGATTTGCCCAAATGGAACAAAAGAGATTAATGAAGAAGGCTTAGCCTTTTATGATAAAGTTTTTGATGCTTTGCTGCGCCATGGAATTGAGCCCGTTGTGACGATTAACCATTTTGATATTCCGATGTATTTGGCCGATGAATATGATGGTTGGAAAAATCGTGAAGTGATTGATTTCTTTGTTTTCTTTTGCGAAACCATTTTTACGCGTTATCAGGATAAAGTGAAGTATTGGATGACTTTTAATGAAATTAATTTTTTAAGAAGTTGGACGCAAATTGGGATTCACAATAATGATAAACAAAGTAAATATCAAGCGGCACATCATCTATTTGTAGCAAGTGCGAAAGCAGTTGAATTGGGACATTCCATCAATCCAGATTTCCAGATTGGTATGATGGTGGCTTATATCCCGAGTTATCCTTTGTCCTGCAAACCTGAGGACGTGATGGCAGCTGTTCAATTTAACCGAGAGCAAGAATTTTATATGGATGTCCAGGCTAAGGGATATTATCCAGCGCATAAGCTCAAAGAATTTGAGCGTGAAGGAATGACAATTCAAATGGAGTCAGAGGATTTAGCGATTATTCAAAAAGGAACAGTTGATTATATCGGGTTTAGTTATTATATGTCGACTGTTTCGACTGCTTATCCCGAAGAAGTAAAATATGTCGGAGGCAACCAAATGCCTGCGGTTAAAAATCCTTATTTGCAAGAATCTGAATGGGGCTGGGCTGTCGATCCTTTAGGGTTAAGAATTTCATTGTGTCAGTTGTCAGATCGTTACAATATGCCATTGTTTGTGGTTGAAAACGGGTTTGGCGCGGTGGACACATTGCAAGAGGATGGCTCGATTGTCGACGATTACCGCATTGATTATTTTAAACAACATATTGAAGCCATGAGAACCGCAGTAGAAGAAGACGGGGTTAACTTAATTGGTTATACGCCATGGGGTTGTATTGACTTAGTTTCAGCAGGGACTGGCGAAATGAAAAAACGTTACGGTTTTATCTATGTAGACATGGATGACGAAGGTCAGGGAACCTTGAAACGAACTAAGAAAAAATCATTTAATTGGTACAAACAAGTTATCGCTAGTAATGGTGAAAACTTAACAACTGAGTAGAAAATGAGGGGAAATAAAAAATGAAAAAACGATTGACGATTGTGGGGATGCTTTTTCTGGCCATTTTAGTAATGGTTGGTTGTGGTAAAAATCAGCAAGCAACGACAAAAGAAAAAGAGACAAAACCTGAAGAACTAACTCTTTACATTGTGCGCCATGGAAAAACCATGTTAAATACGACGGACCGCGTACAAGGATGGTCAGATGCGGTCTTAACACCAGAAGGTGAAAAAGTTGTGACAGCAACTGGGATTGGTTTGAAAGATGTTGCCTTTCAAAATGCATATAGTAGTGATAGTGGCCGCGCCTTGCAAACTGCTCAACTTATTTTAGATCAAAATAAAGCAGGCAAAGACCTTGAAGTCGTGCGTGACCCAGATTTACGTGAATTTAATTTTGGTAGCTATGAAGGGGATTTAAACAAGACAATGTGGCAGGATATTGCTGATGATCAAGGTGTTTCCTTAGAAGAATTTATGAAAAACATGACTCCTGAATCCTTTGCCAACAGCGTAGCTAAACTGGATCAACAGCGCGAGGAAAGCAAGAATAACTGGCCTGCAGAAGACTATGCTACAATTACTAAACGTTTGAAAAAAGGCTTAGATAAAATTGTTGCTACAGAATCAGCCAATCCCGGGAATGGCAATGTTTTAGTGGTCTCTCATGGCTTGAGTATTTCAGCGTTGTTAGCAACTTTATTTGATGATTTTAAAGTCCCAGAAGGCGGTTTGAAGAATGCTAGTGTTACAACGATTCATTACAAAAATGGCGAGTATACTTTGGATAAAGTCAATGATGTCAGCTACTTAGAAGCAGGCGAAAAAGAATCAAAATAATCTAAGGCATCGAGAAACGGTCTAGTTAGGAGTTGGTGGAGCAAGAAAAGGGTTGCTTCACCAACTCCTATTGTTGTGTTCTTTTTTTATTAAAGGTAGAATCAGAAAGAAGAATTTTTTCATTGGGAGGAAATGAGATGAAAAATAGAACAAAATCACGCTGGAAAAAAATTGTCCTAGGACTTGGGCTTTTTTTAGTAATCTTAGTCATCGGTCTGACTATTTTTATTAAAAATAGTACGTATCAAGCAACCGATTCAGCCTTAAAAATAAGTCAAAGTGCCACGCAAGAAAAAAACTATGATTATTATACAAACGGGCAAAAAAATGATACAGCACTGATTTTTTATCCAGGTGCATTGGTTGCGCCCGCTAGTTATAGTGAATGGGCGCAAGAAGTTGCTACGAAAGGTTATGATGTCTATGTTGTTCATTTTCCTTTGAATTTAGCGGTTCTTGCACCAAATGCTGCAGAACAAATTATAAAGGATCATCCACAACAAAACTTCGTTTTGGCTGGGCATTCTCTGGGTGGTGTGATGGCTAGTCGTTTTGTAGCGGAAAATGAGCAACGAATCAAAGGCATGATTTATTTAGCCAGCTATCCTGACGAAAAAGGTGCACTAAACAAGCAAGATCTGCCGGTTCTGTCAATAACAGCCACAAACGATGGTGTTTTAAATTGGACTAGCTACCAAAAAGCCAAACAGTTTTTGCCAAAAGATACGCAGTATGTATCTATCAAAGGTGGTAACCATGCAGGGTTTGGTAATTACGGTGTCCAAAAAGGAGACAACAAAGCGACAATTTCTAACGAGCAACAGCAAACAGAAATCAGTCAATTGATTGTAGCGTGGCTACAATCACGCCCCAATAAATAATCCGATGAGCCGAAATGTTATTTTTTCGGCTCATTTTTACTGCGATAAACAGAGGGGGTTACGCCTGTTTCTTTTTTAAAAGTGGTGGCAAAATATGCTGCGGTTTGGAAGCCAACTTTTTTCGCGATTTGTTGAATCGTAAGGGGTGAATGGAGAAGCAATTCTTGGGCTTGCCTAATTCGGACGCTTGTTAAATAAGCTAATGGGGTTTGTTTTGTCTGTTCCTTAAAGGTTCGCTGCAAATGAAAGGGACTACCGTGGCAGGCTTGCGCTAAATAGTCTAAACTTAAAGGTTCCGCTGAATGCAGATCAATAAATTGCTTAATTTGAGCAACCCATTCCTCGTTAGGAACGACTTGCCCGGTTGGTTGACATCTTTTACATGGACGAAAACCAAGTGTTAAAGCTTCCTGAGCCGTTTTGAAAATCAGAACGTGGTTCTTGTTGGGCACACGGGAAGGGCACGAAGGGCGACAAAAAATTTTAGTTGTGGTCACACCATAAAAAAAATCACCATCAAATTGCGTATTATTATTTTGAATGGCTTCCCAACGTTTCTGAGTAAGTCGATACGTTGTTTTCATTGTAAGCACACCTCCCGTTTTCTTCATTGTAAAAGAATCCCTAATAAAAACAAGTAAAAAGTGATAGGAGCGCAAGATTTTGAAAGCCAAAAGAATTATAATGAAGATAAGAAAACACGAGAAAGAAGTGTAGACATATGGTAAAAAAGATTTATTATGCGCAACAAGAATGGCAGAACGATCACTATTATCTTGGTGTGACAGACGCTGGACTAGCTTTTGTAGGTTCAGCCAATCAATCGATAGAAGAGCTGAAAAACTGGTACCCTCAAGCACAATTAGAAGCTTCTGAAAAGAAAACTGCGCCTTATAAAGAAGCATTAATAAGTTATCTTAACCAACATTCGACAACGTTTGCTTGCCCCATAGACATCGAAGGAACGCCCTTTCAAAAAGAAGTTTGGCAGGCGTTGCAAGAAATCCCTTATGGTGAGACAATGACCTATCAAGAAATTTCAGAAAAAATTGGGCGTCCACGGGCGGTTCGAGCAGTTGGCACAGCGATTGGGAAAAATCCTTTATTAATGGTCATTCCTTGCCATCGAGTCATCGGCAGCAAGGGACAATTAACCGGTTACCGTGGTGGTTTAGCAATGAAACAAGCATTATTAACATTTGAACAGTCTTAAAAGGAGGCGGCGATGAACAACTATCAATGGTATACAGAACAATGGGGAAAACCTACAAGAGAGGATGATTTGCTGTTTTTATTGTTGACGGTGGGTGTTTTTCAAGTTGGTTTAAGTTGGAAAGCAGCCGCAGGGAAAAAAGTAGCATTCATGAAAAATTTTTGCCAAATGAAGCCGGAAAAAGTTGCCGCGCTGTTGCCTGACGAAGTCGATCGAATAGTAGCTGATCCAGATATGATTCGCAATCGGCGCAAAATTGAAGCAACCATTAAAAATGCGCAAGCAATTTTAAAAGTACAAGAAGAATTTGGCAGTTTTGCCAATTATCTATGGCAATTTGTAAAAAACGTCCCCGTTTTATCTATTTATGAAGAAGCATACCAAGTCCCGCGCACACAGCTTTTGTCAGATAACGTAGCAAAAGACTTAAAAAAAAGAGGATTTTCTTTTGTAGGTCCGATTGTCACCAATATGTTTCTGAAAGCTAGCGGGATTATCCAGGTGGAAATTTTAAATCCAGAATAAAGGAGTGTTAGGATGTTTGAAAATGAATCTCTTAGTTTTGAAGAACAAACAATTATTCAAGCAGCAGAGCGTTATGTTCAACAAGAATTAGCCAACGAAGCAAGTGGCCATGACTGGTGGCATATTTATCGAGTGACACAATTAGCAAAAACAATTGCAGAGAAAGAACAAGCAAATTTATTTTTATGTATATTAACAGCATTGTTACATGATATTGGCGATGAAAAATTTAACGAAAGTGAAGAGGCTGGCTTGCTAAAGGTGCAACAATGGTTGGAAGCAAATAACGTATCAACAGAGCAAACGAATCGCATCCTTTCCATTATTGCTAATATGTCCTTTAAAGGAGGAAATACTGGGAAAACAGTCACTACATTAGAAGGAAAAGTGGTCCAGGATGCGGATCGATTAGATGCCATCGGTGCGATTGGAATTGCACGGGTGATGGCTTATTCGGGAAATAAAGGCCGTTTAATTCACGATCCTCACAAACAACCTCGTGAACAGTTAACCCAAGAAGAATACCGGAATGGGGAAGATACTGCTATTATGCATTTTTACGAGAAACTTTTAAAGTTAAAGGAACAAATGAATACAAATTATGGTCGCTTATTGGCGGAAAAGCGTCATCAATTTATGGAACTTTATCTGGAGGAATTTTATCAAGAGTGGGATGGACACCGATAAATGAGGGCCAACTAAAACAGTCAGTACATTTCTTTTTGAATTTTAAGAGAACTCTTTTTTACAAATACCTCAGAAGTGGTAAAATGATGGATGAATAAACGGGTGGTTTATCTTAGTTTTACGTTACATATAGGAGGTAATTATGGAGACAAAAAAATCGAGCGGCATGTTTGCAGTTATTGCCGCACTGATTGCGAATATTTTAGTAGCGATTAGTAAATTTGTTGGTTTTGCTTTAAGTGGTAGTACCGCTATGATGAATGAAAGTATCCACAGTGTCGTGGACTGTAGTAATCAGGTGTTATTACTTTTTGGGAATAAGCGCGCTTCTCGTGGGCAAAGTGCGTTACATCAATTTGGAGAAGGCCGTGCAAAATACTTTTTTAGTACAATTGTTGCAACGATGCTCTTTTTTGGTGGGGGCGCGTTAGGCGTAATGGAGGCTATTCAGAAGTTACTGCATCCCTCTCATGAAGTAGAAAATGTGGCTATTGTCATTGGTATTTTAATTTTTGGTTTGCTTGTGGAAGGTAGCTCTTTGCGTGTAGCGATGAAAGAAATCAAAGAATTGAATACAGAGAAGTTATCGCTCTTAAAATTTTTGCGAGAAAGTCGTCACAGTGAAATTTTAATTATTTTTACGGAAGACTTTTGTGCGGTTATTGGTTTGTGTTTAGCTTTGGTGGGAACCCTTTTAACAATGATAACTGGGATTGCTGCATTTGATGCTATCAGTGGTTTACTGATTGGTTTACTATTAATGTGTGCAGCCATTTTCTTAGCGAAAGAATTTTATAGTTTGATTATAGGAGAAAGTGTGACCGCTACAGATTTAGCAAAAATTAAAACCGCATTTGATCGGGCGGATGTTGAAAAACTAATTGATGTAAAAACCGTTCATTTAGGCCCAACTGAAATTTTAGTAGCGGCAAAAATTGATGTGGTAGAACCAATGGAAGAAGATGCACCTGATGTTGTGAATGCGATTGAACGAGACATTCGCAGTAAAATGCCTGATAAAAAAATCTATATCTATATTGAAGTTGACGATTATGATGTGAATTACGTTCGTAAATAACAAATGAAAGAATAACTTTAAAAAACAATATGGGGGAAGAAACGATGCAAGAGGCAATTATAACAAGTACAGTAGATTTAACCAGTGGTGGTTGCAACGCCTGTGGTTTAGTGGAAGATACCGTCTACACATTAGCAATGAATGGAGTGGACATTCCGTTAGATGGCTTGACAGTTGCTCATCTAGTTTCTGCTGTTGTTGCCAGAAATGGATTTAAACAGGAGCTACAAATGGATATGCTAGATGACGAATATATCCTTTATCGAAAAGAAGACACAGCAGTAACCTTTAAAGAAGCGTACAATCATTTAAGCTACGATAACGGTTCTGAAAAAATCCAATCTAAAAATAAACTGGAAGATTTACCAGAACTTTTTGAACAAGTCAATCAAATTCTAACAACTGTTTTTGGAATTGAAACTGTCAATTTTATTATAGAATAAAGTAAAAAATAGAACAGAAATTGGACAATCAATGAGTGAAAGAGATTGTCCAATCTCTGTTTTTTAATGTATAAATAGAAAATAAAGACAAAAAATGATTAAGTTAAGTGAACGCCTTTATCGACATAAATGATGTCACCGACCACACCACTAGCTAGTTCACTGACTAAAAAGGCACAAGTGTTTCCGACTTCTTCAATGGTTACACCTGTTTTATCTGGTGTCCGCTCATTAGAAATACTAATCAATTGATCGTAGTCTTTTACACCAGTCACAGCCAATGTTTTAATCGCTCCTGCGGAGATTCCGTTGACACGAATTTTATCTGCAGCTAATTCAAAAGCTAAATATTTCACGGCAGTTTCTAAAGATGCTTTAGCAATCCCCATCATATTATAGTTAGGAATCGCACGTTCGGAACCTAAATACGTCAATGTGACAATTCCTGAACCAGGATTTAACAAAGGTTTCGCATAATGAGTGACTGCTAAAAGAGAGTAGCTACTAATATCTTGTGCTAATAGGAAACCATCACGAGTGATGTCACTAACATTTCCAGACAATTCTTCTTTTTTTGCAAAAGCAATCGCATGGACTAGTCCATCGATCGTGCCCACTTCATTTTTAATTGTTTCAAAGGCTGCTTGAATGGACGCATCAGAAGCAACATCGCACTCCACCAACAAATCATTTTCATCTGCTAATTTAACCACTTGCTTTTTCATGCGTTCGTTTTGATACGTATAAATAACATTGGCCCCTTGATCTTTTAATGCTTTTGCACAGCCCCAAGCAATACTTTTTTTGTTGGCAACACCCATTACGACGACATTCTTATTTTGTAAAAACATATAAAATCTCCTTTAATAAAAAATTTTTGTTGATAGAATAGGCTTTTCTTCATCAAAATGTAAAAGTTACATTTATTGAGTTGACGAATAAAATTTCAACTGGTATTATCTGTGTGAGAATGATAACAAAATCTTCTCAATTTTCTAATCTTGAAAAAAACAGACATTTTTCCTGATGTCTGAATTATTAACCAAAATACTTTGAAAGTCAAACTATTTTTCTTATTTTTTGAGAAAAAGTGCTGGAAACCGCATGAAATAATAGTTTGATAATCAAAATAAACTCGGAGGTACAGTATGAAAAGAGTGGTCATAACCGGCATGGGTGCCGTAACACCATTAGGCAATACCGTAAAAGAATTTTGGCATAATCTAGTGGATGGCAAACTAGGAATTGGCAAAATTACTAAATTTGATTCTGAAGATACTGGGGTAGCTTTGGCTGGCGAAGTGAAAGAGTTTGACCCAAGTGCTGTTTTAGAACGCAAAGAGCAAAAAAGAATGGACTTATTTTCTCAATATGGCTTGGTCGCTGCTTTAGAAGCGTGGGAAATGAGTGGTTTAACAGAAGCAACGATTGACCCGACTCGTTTAGGTGTGATTGTCGGTAGTGGGATTGGCGGGATGACTACCTTACAAGACCAAGTACGGGTAATGGATAAAAAAGGCGCAAAACGCGTAACACCATTTTTCGTGCCCATGGTAATTGCTAATATGGCAGCGGGAAATATTTCGATTCGTTTAGGTGCAAAAGGACCTTCTCAAACTATCGTGACTGCTTGTGCTTCTGCGACGAATGCGATTGGTGAAGCTTTTCGCACGATTAAATATGGTTTAGCGGACATGATGGTAACTGGTGGGACAGAAGCCACAGTATGTGAAATTGGGATTGCAGGCTTTGCAGCATTGAATGCTTTAAATACAACAGAAGATGCGACTCGGGCTTCGATTCCTTTTGATAAAGAACGAAAAGGTTTTGTGATGGGTGAAGGCGCAGGAATGCTGGTTTTAGAAGAACTCGAGCATGCACAGAAACGTGGCGCAACTATCTACGGCGAAATTGTTGGATATGGCAGCAACTGTGATGCTAGCCACATGACCGCTCCTTTAAAAGACGGTAGTGGCGCGGCGGCTGCGATGGAAATGGCGATTGCGGAAGCAAGGATTACGCCGGAACAAATTGGGTATATCAATGCTCATGGTACGTCAACCCCAGCGAATGACGCTGCGGAAACAACGGCCATCAAACGTGTCTTTGGTGAGCGAGCATCGCAAATTCCAATTTCAAGTACAAAGAGTATGACTGGACATTTATTGGGCGCGGCTGGCGGTATCGAAGCGATTGCTTGTGTACAAACATTGCAAGAAGGAAAAGCTCATCCGACAGTAGGCTACCAAGTTGCTGATCCAGATTGTGATTTAGATTATGTCACAGAAGGTGCACGTGACATTACAGCGGACTATACAATTAGTAATTCGTTTGGCTTTGGTGGCCATAATGGTGTAATTTGCTTGAAGAAATGGGAGGAAAACTAGTATGAAAAAAGTAATGACTGCAACAGAAATTATGGAAATGATTCCTAATCGCTATCCGATTTGTTATATTGATTATGTGGATGAAATTATTCCAAATGAAAAGATTATTGCAACAAAAAATGTAACAATTAACGAAGAATTTTTCCAAGGACATTTCCCTGGAAATCCAACAATGCCAGGCGTTTTGATTATTGAAGCATTGGCACAAGTAGGTTCGATTTTAATCTTAAAAATGGATCAATTTGAAGGTGAAACAGCCTATATTGGCGGTATCAACAAAGCCAAATTCCGTCAAAAAGTGGTCCCTGGTGATGTCTTGAAATTACATTTTGAAATCGTCAAATTACGTGACTTTGTCGGCATCGGCAAAGCGACTGCTTACGTGGAAGATAAAAAGGTCTGCGAATGTGAATTGACGTTTATTGTGGGACGATAAGAATCAATCAATTTTGGATACGTTAGTTTCCCTAAGAAAAGGAATAAGTCACAATGGCTTATTCCTTTTTAAATTTATATAAATAACACTAACGCAAAAAAACATGCTATAATCATAAAAAGCTTATGTGAAGGTGGTAAGCTTATGAGTAAAACAATTTACAGGAGGGTTTTTCTTTTGGATATTTCAGTAGAGTTTTCGGGACATAAATTGGCGAATGTGTTAATGAACGCATCAGGTATTCATTGTATGACAATTAAGGAAATGGACGAGTTAGCGGCTTCTCAAGCAGGTGCTTTTGTCGCTAAGACGGCAACACCTAATCCTCGTCAGGGCAATGAGGAACCACGGTATTTTGATACACCATTAGGAAGTATTAACTCAATGGGCTTGCCTAATTTAGGGATTGATTATTATTTAGATTATCAGATTGCACGTCAAAAGGAATTTCCTGAGGAGTTACGCTTTTTATCTGTATCTGGTATGAATTATGAGGAAAATATCGCTATTTTAAAAAAAGTGCAAGAAAGTGAATACACAGGAGTGACAGAATTTAATTTGTCTTGTCCCAATTTGCCTGGTAAACCGCAAATTGCTTATGATTTTGAATTAACAGAAAAGCTTTTAACAGAAGTTTTCCAATTTTTTACTAAACCATTAGGTGTAAAATTACCCCCATTTTTTGATATTGCACATTTTGACGCAATGGCTGAAATTTTAAATAAATTCCCTTTAGTATACGTGAATAGTATTAATAGCATCGGTAATGGTTTATATATTGACAGTGACAAGGAAGAAGTGGTCATTAAACCAAAAGGAGGCTTCGGTGGACTGGGCGGCGAATATGTCAAACCAACAGCGTTAGCCAATGTTCGTGCGTTTGCGCAACGTTTGAAACCAGAAATCAAAATTATTGGAACGGGCGGTATTACATGTGGAAAAGATGTTTTTGAGCATCTTTTATGTGGTGCGACATTAGTACAAGTCGGCACACAATTGCATCAAGAAGGTCCACAAGTTTTTGCGCGTCTAGCCAAAGAATTACAAGAAATCATGGCAGCAAAAGGTTATGAAAGTATTGAAGAATTTCGTGGGAAATTGAAAGAGATGTAACAAAAAAACCGTCAAGAAATTTTCTTGACGGTTTTTTGTTATTTCACAGCCTTAACATTTTCCATAAAGGCTTCCAAATATTCAGGTTGTGTTAATTGTTGGTTACAGGTGTCGCTATCATGGCAAATGTAATTGCCTTTTTTCGTGTAGGTTCCGTCACCGCCTGATTTGGTGGTAGCTAGGAACATAGACACATTCGTGATTGTTTGACAGATGGAGCAAACACCTTTAACAATGGTGGGTGAAAGGGTGCCGTGGACGCCGATTAATTTATTTTCTCGATAAGCTAAGATAAATTTTTTCTGAGTCCCAGCGTCGTTCCAACCGACATAGGTATTGTTCCGTAAATCCATGTTTTCCCACTCAGGAATCTTTAACTTTTTCACTTTGCGAAAGACTTTCGTGACTTGTGGTGTTGAAGGTTCTTTAAAGGGCAACACGGTTTCTTTTAATTCGTCTAAATATTTTTCAGCACGTGCGCGTGTTAAACGACGATCCATCACTTTGTCCAACAAAATCGTAACAGCAGGGTGTTCTTCTGGAAATAACCCATTGATTTTTTCGACACATAGGGCCTGGACAGTTTTGACAGTCGTAGCATCGTTAACAGACGTATAGGTATTTAGTAACACAGCGACTTGTTCTTTAATTATGTTAAATTGGTAAGGTTGAATAGTTGGGTTCATGATTTTAAATTCCTTTCAAATAGACCGAGTACATACGCTGAAAGGCAATTTGTCTCACCAACGTATGTTTAGTGACAGACAACCTCATGTGTTTTTGATAAAGATAGCGTTTGACGTATCATATCATCACCCCCTTTAATGATTGATTTTTTCTATGTAAAAAGTGAAAATAATTGATGAAAGCTTGGTAATTCTAACGCAATTCAAGAAAAAAGGCAAGTTAAACTCGTTTTATTTCCCAATTCAATGTCTGGGGAGTGATAAACTTCTAAAAAAGATACGTGATTTCCTAGATTAATCCTAGGTTATTTGCTACAATAATGAAGAATTAACCAGAGAAAAGGAGAAATTACAATGATTGCAGCAAGCGATTTAAAAGCCGGTATGACTTTTGAGCAAGACGGCAAATTAATTAAAGTAATGGAAGCTAGCCACCACAAACCAGGTAAAGGTAACACGGTTATGCGTATGAAATTAAAAGATGTTCGTACGGGTTCAACAACAGATACAACAATGCGCCCAGATGAAAAAGTGAAAAAAGCGCACATCGATACAAAACCGGTTCAATATTTATACAGCCAAGATGATATGGCTATTTTCATGGATTTAGAAACATATGAACAATATGAAGTACCAACTGCTTTAATTGAAGAAGAACTAAAATATTTATTAGAAAATATGGAAGTAAAAATTCAATTTTATGGTGAAGAAGTCATTGGTTTAACTTTACCAACAACGGTAATCTTACGTGTTGCTGAAACACAACCTTCAATCAAAGGCGCAACAGTAACTGGTTCTGGTAAACCCGCTACAATGGAAACAGGATTAGTTGTTAACGTTCCAGATTTTGTTGAAGCAGACGAATTATTAGAAATCAATACTGCGGAAGGTACGTATTTAAAACGTGCTAAATAAGTACCAAAAAAAACAGAAGGCTAGCCTTCTGTTTTTTTTTGGTCTATTAATTCTTTTACCTATAAGAAAACCATTGGTGTGATAGGAAATAGCAATCGTTAGAATCGTTGACACTAGAAAATGGGAAATGGTATAGTTTGGTCAACACATGACGAAGGAGGAAATCAACCATGACGAAAAAACAAGCTAGCCCTTTTTTAGAAACGGAAAGCTGTTGTTGTATGGTGCAAAATAGTGCAGCATACTCTTTTGTGATGGGGAAAACCTCCGTTATTTCTGAAAAATTGCCTAACACGATTCCTCTCTGAATCTAGACAACCAGAAATAAACAAAAAAGGTGCTGATGCGATCAGCACCTTTTTGTTTTATGTACATGTATTAGAAGGAGGAATTCGCTATGATTGTTCAGTCAATTTTAGACACAATCGGAGCAACACCATTATTTGAATTTACAAGTGAACAATATCCTATGCCAGAAGGCACTAAAATTTATGCGAAACTAGAATATTTGAATCCAGGTGGCAGCGTCAAAGATCGGCTTGGTGTGCATCTTCTCAAAGAAGCAATGAAAACGGGAAAGATAAATCAAGCCACAACAATTATTGAACCGACAGCTGGGAATACAGGGATTGGACTTGCATTAGCTGCCAGTCAACTGGGCCTCAAGACAATCTTTGTTGTGCCAGAAAAATTTAGTCAGGAAAAACAACAGCTGATGCAAGCGTTAGGTGCTAAAATTGTCCCTTCGCCAACAGAGCAAGGGATTGTCGGAGCGATAACTAGTGCCCAAGACTTAGCCAAGGAAATTCCTAATAGTTACGTGCCGTTACAATTTGAAAATCCGGATAATCCTGCTGCTTACTACGAAGGATTAGGACCTGAAATTGTTCAAGACCTAGGCGGGAAGATTACTAGCTTTGTCGCAGGTTTAGGCAGTGGTGGAACGTTTGCAGGTGTTGGCAGATATCTCAAAGAACAAAATAGTAAGACGCAATTATGGGGCGTGGAGCCAGAAGGTTCGATTTTAAATGGCGGACCTGCACACGGACATGAAATCGAAGGCATTGGCGTGGAGTTCGTGCCGCCTTTTCTTAAACAGATTCCTGTGGACGGCTTTTATACCATTTCAGACGAGGATGGTTTTTTCTGGGTCAAACAATTAGCCAAGAAAAGCGCTTTGCTGGTGGGAAGCTCCAGCGGCGCAGCGTTTGCGGCGGCATTAAGAGAGGCGCGCCGCTTACCAGCAGGCAGCACAATTGTAACTATTTTTCCTGACGGTAGTGACCGTTATTTATCAAAAAATATTTATTCTTAGGAGGAAACCTTTTATGAAATTCAATACCAAATTAATTCATGGCGGCATTAGTAAAGACACAACAACAGGTGCAGTGAGTGTTCCTATTTATCAAACGTCAACCTTTGAACAAAATGGCGTGGGCCAGCCAAAAGAATATGAATATTCTCGTTCAGGTAATCCCACACGTCACGCGTTAGAAACCTTAATCGCTGAGTTAGAAGGTGGGAGCCATGGCTTTGCGTTTAGCTCAGGCTTAGCTGGTATCCATGCAATCATTTCTATGTTTGGACCCGAAGATCATATTTTATTAGGTGACGATGTCTATGGGGGGAGTTTCCGTTTATTGGATAAAGTATTTGTAGCAAATGGGTTAAGCTACACGATTGTAAACGCCAGCGACTTATCAACAATTGAAGCCGCAATTCAGCCAAATACAAAAGCCTTGTTTTTGGAAACACCAAGTAATCCACTGTTAAAAATTACAGATATTGAAGCGGCAGCTAAGCTTGCTAAAAAACATCAGTTGTTAACTATTGTCGATAATACATTTGCGACACCTTATTTTCAACGGCCGTTAGCGTTAGGTGCTGATATTGTGGTTCACAGCGGGACAAAATATTTAGGGGGCCATAGTGATGTAGTCTCTGGTTTAGTCGTAACGAATCATCCAGAAAGCGCAGAAAAGATTGCCTTTTTACAAAATGCGATTGGTGCTGTTCTAGGACCACATGATAGTTGGCTGGTCCAACGTAGTTTAAAAACATTAGGCGTCCGGATGGCAGCGCATGCCCAAAATGCTCAAAAAATCGCAGAATTTTTAGAAGCGCATCCAGCGGTAGCAACGGTGTATTATCCAGGACTAGCGAGTCATCCTGGTCACGAAATTGCGCAAAAACAGATGTCGGGATTTAGTGGCATGATTTCTTTTGAATTAGCCAAGGATGAGCAAGTCGTTCCTTTCGTAGAAGCGTTGGAAATTTTTACTTTAGCGGAAAGTTTAGGTGGCGTAGAAAGTTTAATTGAAGTACCTGCCATTATGACTCACGCATCTATTCCCAAAGAAAATCGTGAAGCTGTGGGAATTAAAGATGGACTCATTCGTTTATCTGTAGGAATTGAAGCAGTCGAAGATTTGTTGACTGATTTAGAAAAGGGATTACAAGCATAAACAAAAGGCCCTCGTCTTTAGACGAAGGCCTTTTGTTTATAATTCTTCTCCATTCGTAGCAATCACTTGTTGATACCAAGCAAACGATTTTTTCTTTCGCCGTTCCAACGTTCCGTGACCATCGTTGTCCTTATCTACATAAATGAAGCCATACCGTTTCTTCATTTCGCCTGTACTAGCGCTCACTAAATCGATGAATCCCCAAGGTGTGTAGCCCATCAAATCAATGCCGTCATACGCAACGGCTTCTTTCATCATCTCAATATGTTCACGTAAATAAGCGATTCGGTAAGTGTCGTTAATCGTTCCGTCTGGTTCTAGCTCATCAATAGCACCAAAGCCATTTTCGACAATAAAAAGTGGTAATTCATACCGATCATTGAACCAATTCATTGCATAGCGTAAGCCCATAGGATCGATTTGCCAGCCCCAATCAGATGTTGCTACATAAGGATTTCGCACCAAGTCTTTTGCTTCATTGTAGTCAAAAGTAGGGGCCTTTTCTGCACCTTTCACAGCAAATGACATGTAATAGCTAAAGCCAATATAATCAACACAGCCATTAGCTAAATCAGTTAAATCTTCTTCTGTGACATCTAATGAAATGTTTTTTCGTTTCAAATAGCATTGAATTGCACTTGGATAATGACCGCGGACATGAACATCGGTAAACCAATAACGTTTTTGCATTGCGCTAACACTCATCATCATATCCTCAGGATTACAAGAATAAGGATAAATAGGCACCATCGCAATCATACAGCCAATTTGGAAGTCGGGATTGATAGCGTGGCCAATTTTCACTGCACGTGCGCTAGCGACTAGTTCATAATGAGCAGCCTGATACATAATTGCTTCGCGGTCTTCTCCTTCTTGGTAAGCAATACCAGAGTTAGTAAAAGGTGCAAAATCTTCTTCATAATTGGCTTGGTTGTTAATTTCGTTAAAGGTCATCCAATATTTGACTTTTTTCTGGTAACGAGTGAAACAGACTTCAGCAAATTTGACAAAAAAATCAATGACCTGGCGATTGCGAAAACCGCCATATTTTGTGACTAAATGATAAGGCATTTCAAAGTGAGACAGTGTCACAACTGGCTCAATGCCATTTTTCAAACACTCGTCAAAAAGTGCATCATAAAAACGAAGGCCTTCTTCATTGGGCGTTTCTTCATCTCCGTTAGGAAAAATTCGTGTCCAAGCAATAGAGGTTCGGAAACAATTTAAACCAAGTTCTTTGAATAGTTGAATATCTTCTTGATAGCGATGGTAAAAATCAATCGCTTCATGGTTAGGATAGTGTTCATCTGGTAAAACGCCTGCGGTAATTTTACGAGGGACGCCATGTGCACCGGCAGTCATTACATCCGCCACGCTCACCCCTTTACCGCCTTGGTCCCAGCCTCCTTCTAATTGATGAGCAGCGACAGCGCCGCCCCAAAGAAAATCATTTTTCAAAATTGACATATCGTTTCAGTCCTTTGTTCAAATTTTTATACATTTTGTGCTTCGACTTTTTCAAGGGTTTCTTCAGTAATCGGTTGATTGGTTTCTTCTGCGTAGTTAAGTGCATCCATTTTTTTAGCAAACGGTAAATAGATAAAGAAACTCATCGTCAGTACCACTACTTGAAGCAACGCGGCTTGCCAACCACCAACTAAAAGTCCAGAAATGATTGGAGGAGTAGTCCAGGGAACTTGTACCGCAGTAAAGAGAGGAACCAGTCCTGTGTACAAGGCAAAATATGTCACAACAGAAGAAACAATCGGTGTGATAATGAACGGCACAGCCATGATTGGGTTCATCACGATAGGTGTAGCAAAGACAATTGGCTCGTTAATATTGAAAACAGCTGGCCCAATTGAAAGCCGACCTAATTGCTTAAACTGAGCTGATTTGGCAAAGAAAACCATGAACACGACTAACCCGATTGTCATGCCCGCACCAGTGACCGTTAAAAATTGATCTAAAAATTGTTGTGTAACAATATGGCCACCATTAGCCAGTGTTAAGTCTTTTCCAGATTTCAAAATTTCGGTGTTTTCTAAAGAGTTTGCTTGTAAAATAGGACCCATGATGCCGCCAACGATTGTTGACCCGTGAACACCGAAAAACCAAAAGAGCGGAATGACAAAACCTAATAGTAATGCGCCACCTAGTGAATCTGTGACTCCTTGAAGTGGTGATTGTAGCACTTCGTAAATAAAGTCAAAGAATGTCGTATTGAAGACTTTATCTAGAAGAATGAAAATTAGCATTGCACCAGTTACAATGACGCTGGCAGGAATTAACGCAGTAAAGGAATTGGCCACATTTTCTGGTACAGCTTCTGGTAATTTGATACGAATATCATGACGTAAAAACCAACTATATACAACGCCGACTAACAAACCAACAATAATAGCTGTAATCATCCCTTTACCAGCTGTCCAATCTTTGTTGATGACATTGCCAACTACTGCGCCAGAAACCGCATCTTTGACTTCAGATGACATAAACAAAATGAAAACCACCATGGCAATCATGCCCGCTGGGAGGCCTTCAAATCCCTCGCTTTTTACATATGAGTAGGCAATACCGATGACCGCAAATAACGACATAATCGCAAAAGATGCCCCATATGCTTGATTGAAATAAACAGCCAGACCGCTTGCGTTAACCCATTCAGAAATAGCTGTAACTGGGAAATTCGCTAATAGAAGAAACACGGAACCAACAATGGTAAAAGGCATCGTGTAAAGCATCCCGTTCCGTAAGGCAGTAATTGCTTTGGTATTGACGAATTTTAGTACTGGAGGTAATAATTTCTCGTTAATCCATTCGTTCATAAAAATCTCTCCTTTGAAGAATAATATAAATGCAAATGTATCCGTTTACATATTTACTATATAAGCTTATTTGAAGAAAAAATAGACTTTTGCTTGAATGAGAAACATGTACCAAGAAAAAAAACACAAAAGCTCATGCTGTTTTAGACAGCATGAGCTTTTTTGAAAAACAACTAGAAAGGTGTTTCATCTAGTTCCTTTAAAAGTTGACTTGCTTGATGAGCTAGGAGTTCAATTAAAGCAATGACAGGGATTTGAGTGGTTGTATTGACTGATTTATCTGCAAATGGAGAACGTTCGTCGGGCATATAATAGGAGATGTTGTAGTCAGCCAAGCGGGCAATAGTTGAATGTTGATTGTTGGTAATGCTTAGCACTTTGGCACCAGCTGTTTTAAAATCGGTCATTTGTTTAATCATTTCATTGGTTTCCCCAGATACAGACAGAATCAAGGCTAATGTATTTTCAAATCCGCGCTTGGGGATAGGCGTAAAGGGATCAGCAATACTGTAAGAATTGATATTTAAGTTGGCAAAATAACGACTGCCATAACTACCTAAAATTCCGCTAGTACCAATGCCAGTAAAGGCAACGTGACGTGCTTGAACAATCATTTGAATTGTTGGACGAAGCATTTCGTAATAGGTTTCTTGGTTTAATTTTTTCAAAAAAGCATCGACGTGAACCGTGGCATCATAAAAATTTTCAAACGTTTGTGTTTGTTTGGCTTCTTCTTTCACTGCATATTTTAATTCGGAAAAACCAGCATAGCCCATTTTGTTACAAAATCGTAGAATCGTTGAGGTGGAGACATGACAGGAAGTAGCCAGTTGGCGAATGGTCTGTTGAGGGATTTGGTGCAGGTGTTCCAATACATAATGGTAAACGAGCATTTCTAATTCATTCAAGGTCTGAACCTTCTCTAAATCAAACAAAGTAATCCTCCTTTATATAAAAACTGAATATGTTATTTTTTTGTGTAAATCAAATAAACCAATTCTTATTTTTCTTGAAAAAAATGTAAAATAACTCAATAAAAAGTTTCTTATTTCCTATTTTACAAAAAGTAGCCCAATTATCCTAGTTTTTCTCTTTTTTCTTTTAAAAATAACAATGCGCACCCCTAGAGTTTTTTGAGAAAACAAGCTAAAATAGATAAGAAGAGAAAAGGAGGCGTTGATGTGGCACGGGAAGTAATTTTATTTATTGCAGCGAGTATTGATGGTTTCATTGCGGACAAAGCGGGCGGTGTTGCTTGGTTAGAAGAGAATATTCGTGGCGATGAAGAAGATCGTAGTTACGATGAAATGTATGAAAAAATAGACACTGTGGTAATGGGGCGGACTACTTATGATCAAGTGACACAAGAATTGTCCCCAGATGTGTATTTTTATGAAGACAAGCATTCTTATATCATTACCTCTCATCCAGAACCATCAACTGCTTCAAGAACTTTTACCAAGGAAGATCCAGTCACATTAATTCGTCGTCTCAAAGAAGAAGACGGCGCGGGAATTTGGATTGTTGGAGGCCCAAAAGTGGTTCAACCGCTTTTGGCAGCTGATTTAATTGATACCTTCATTTTGACGACAATACCACTGTTTCTGGGTGAGGGCATTGCTCTATACGAGACAATGGCTCAATCAATCCCAGTTCGTTTAAAACAGGTTTATCAAAAAAATGAGTTGGTTTATTCGATTTATCAACGTGAAAACAAAAATTAAAAAATAATTATTCGGTTGGGCAAGTTGCTTTCAAGGTTTTGAGTTTCTCATAGGGCGAGAGGAACAAAGCAACAGTTGTCTAGCCGTTTGTGTTGTTTTTGATTGACAAAGAAATGGTAGAGGAGAAAAAAATGAAACATCAGATCAAAAGAAGGTTGTATATTTCACCTGTTCAAACAATTGTCTTAGGCTTTTTTCTATTAATTGTTGTAGGCACGATCTTATTAATGATGCCTTTTTCTGCACAAGCTGGACAAAAAACGCAATGGATTGATGCTTTTTTCGTGGCAACTTCCGCCGTCTGTGTTACAGGGCTTTCGCCTTTGAATACGGCGGAACATTGGAGTCCTATCGGGCAAGTTATTATTATGATTTTGATTGAATTAGGCGGCTTAGGCTTTTTAACCGTTGCCACGATTTTCTTTAGTTTGCTGCGGAAAAAAGCGTCACTAAGTGTACGGATGTTGTATCAAGAAGCTTTAAATGTTAGTGAAGTTTCCGGAGTTTTTCGTTTAATGAAATATATTATGAAGTTTGCGGCCATTATTCAATTACTTGGAGCCTTCTTGTTGTCCTTTCAATTTGTGCCAACATTTGGGTGGAAAAAAGGGTTGTTTTTTAGTCTCTTCCATGCCGTTTCGGCATTTTGTAATGCTGGCTTTGATTTGCTAGGGGATAGTATGGTTCCTTATCAAAATTCGCCTTATCTTTTACTAGTCATTAGCTTTTTAATTATAGCTGGTGGTTTAGGATTTATTGTGTGGCGCGATATTTTTGCAATGATTAAAGGCTATAAAAATAAAATTAAGCACCGTGTTAGTATTCATACACGCCTTGCTTTAACGGTGACTGCCACCTTTTTAGTCTTAGGGACCGTTATTTTTTACATTTCAGAATATCGCCATTTTCCAGCTGACATGTCTTTTTGGCAGCGTCTTGTCAACAGTTGGTTCTTGTCGGTTACACCAAGAACGGCTGGCTTTTATTCAGTTGATTATTTGAAAATGAGTAATCCAGGCCTGATTGTCACGATTTTGTGGATGTTTATTGGTGGCACTTCAGGATCAACCGCTGGCGGCTTGAAAACCACTACGTTTGGTGTGCTATTTTTACAATTTCGTGCAATTTTTAAAGGGAAACAGCGAGTGGAATTCCATGAACGCACAATTCCTGAGCGAGTAGTGCTCCAAGCGTTTACTTTGTTCTTCTTGGCAACTTTTTTATGTGTAACTGCTTCGGTTATTCTCTCGTTTACAGAAACATTACCTTTAAAAAACGGGATTGAGTATATTGTTTTTGAAGTGATTTCTGCATTTGGAACGGTCGGTTTAACAATGGGGTTAACACCAGATTTAACTGTTTTTGGTAAACTGGTGATTATTTTTCTAATGTTCGTCGGTCGTGTGGGTGTGTACACGGTGTTATTGTCATTAATTAAGAAAGGCTTGGAAAGTCAGTCGAAAGTTCAATATCCAAAAGAATCAGTGATGATTGGTTAATAGAGAAAGAGGGAAATAGAATGGAATTTTTAGGTATTTTATGTTTGATTTTAATTACAACGACTTTAGCAGGTGTTGCTTGTAAAAGAGTAGGAATTCCTGCAGTAATTGGGCAATTGCTAGTAGGGATTGTGTTAGGTCCAGCGATGTTAAATATTGTGCATCAAGATGTGTTTGTGCATGACTTTTCAGAAATTGGTGTCATTATGCTGATGTTTATTGCTGGAATGGAATGTGAATTGGAATTATTGAAAAAATATGCGAAACCTAGTGTCATGGTTGCTATTTTGGGCATCGTTTTACCGGTTGGTTTTACTATGTTGATTGGTCAGCTGTTTGCTTTTTCTTGGAAAGAAGCTTTTTTCCTTGGGTTAGTTTTAGCAGCAACGTCGGTCAGCATTTCAGTAGAAGTATTAAGAGAGTTGAATGTTTTAAGTAGTAAAGAAGGTGCAACGATTCTTGGGGCTTCCGTCGTTGACGATATCGTGGTCGTGATTATTTTAAGTGTTGCTGTCGGCATGATTGGTGCAAGTACAGGCGGCAATACAGAAGTCAGCTTTATTGTTAAGTTAATTGAACAAGGCTTATTCTTTATTGGGATTTTCTTTTTGGTCCGCTTTATCGCTCCCTATTTACTACGTTTAAGTCAAAAAATGAACATTGGGTCGTCTGTGATTATCATGTCATTGATTATCTGTTTGGGCATGGCTTATTTGGCTGATTTAGTTGGTTTAAGTTCTGTCGTAGGTGCCTTTTTTGCAGGGATTGCTGTGGGACAAACGGATGCAAAAACAGAAATTGATTTCAATATTGAAGCTATTGGCTATGCCGTGTTTATTCCCGTCTTCTTTGCCAGCATTGGCTTATCAGTGACATTTAACACGTTAGGAAAGGATTTACCTTTTATTTTGGTAATGACGATTATGGCGATTTTAACGAAATTACTGGGCGGCGCCTGGGGAGCGAAAATGGTTGGTTTCTCCAATACAAGTTCTTTAATGGTCGGTGCTGGGATGGTTTCGCGTGGGGAAATGGCATTAATCATTGCGCAAATTGGCTACCAATCTAAATTACTTTCAGAAGCGTATTATACGAGCATGATTGTGGTAATTATCTTAACGACCTTAGTTGCACCTTTCTTATTGAAATACTTTGTTAAAAAACAAGAATCTGCGTTGCAATAAAAAAAGATGAGCAGAAGTTGTTGACAAAAAAATAAAATAGCTATATGATGAGTTCAAGATAAACGACTACGTTTGTAGTCAATAATCTTGAACTCTTTTTTATTGATGAAGGAGGAATTTAACGAGTATGGCAAAAGATAAATTAGCGACAATTACTGATGCAGAGTGGGAAGTCATGCGGGTTATTTGGACCCAAGGCAAAACCACGAGTCGTGAAGTGCATACACTTTTAAATGAGAAGAAAGAATGGAAATCAACGACCGTCAAGACGTTACTAAGTCGTTTAACAGATAAAGGGTTAGTTGGAACGGAGAAAGTAGGCAATAAATATATTTATTATCCGCTAGTAGAAGAACGTCGGAGCGTTGAAACGGTGGCAGATGAACTTTTAGCCAAAGTGTGCAGCCGTAAAGTTGGTTCCGTGGTGGAAACAATTTTAACAGAGAGTCAGTTGAGTTATGACGATTTGGATCGATTAGAGGAACTCTTGAAAGAGAAGCGCAAGACGGCGGTTGAATCCGTCCCTTGCAACTGTATTCCTGGTCAATGCCAATGTCATTTAATTTAAAAAGGAGTGAAAAAAATGGAAAGTAAAACGTTTGATATTGAAGGGATGAGCTGTGCTTCCTGTGCCCAAACGATTGAAAAGGCTACGGCGAAGTTACCTGGGATGGCAAAGGCAAGTGTCAATTTAGCTACGGAAAAATTAAGTGTCACGTATGATCAGACGGCAGTCACAGAAGAAGAAATTAAGGAAGCTGTGTCAGATGCTGGCTACAAGGCGATTAGCCCAGCCCAGCAACGAACGTTTGCGATTGAAGGAATGAGTTGTGCTTCCTGTGCCCAAACGATTGAAAAAGCTGTGAACCAATTATCTGGTGTTCAACAAGCGATTGTTAATTTAGCCACGGAAAAACTGGTGGTTAGTTATGACGACCATCAAGTAACGAGTGCTGAAATTATCAAAGCAGTTACGGATGCAGGTTATCAAGCGACAGAAGAAGTCGCTGCAGGTGCAACAGCGGACCAAGATCGTGAAAAGAAACAAAAACATATTGCTGAGATGTGGCAACGTTTTTGGATCTCAGCGGTGTTTACAGTACCCCTTCTTTATATTGCGATGGGACATATGGTAGGCTTACCATTGCCGGATTTTTTGAATCCAATGACACATGCGACGACCTTTGCAATGGTTCAATTGATTTTGACGTTACCCGTCCTATATGTCGGCAGAGAATTTTTCACAGTTGGTTTTAAAGCGTTATTTAAAGGGCATCCGAATATGTTTTCTTTGGTAGCTTTAGGAACCAGTGCTGCTTTTGTGTATAGTTTATATGGCACAGTCATGATATTTTTAGGAGACACAAGTTTTACAATGGCTCTTTATTATGAATCAGCGGGTGTTATTTTAACTTTAATTACATTAGGAAAATATTTCGAAGCTGTTTCAAAAGGGAAAACCTCAGATGCGATAAAAAAATTAATGGGTTTAGCGCCGAAAACTGCTCATATTTTACGTGATGGCGCAGAAATTGAAGTGCCAGTTGATGCTGTTCAGTTGGATGACATTGTGATTGTTCGCCCAGGAGATAAAATCCCTGTTGATGGAGTGATTGTTTCAGGCAGTAGTTCTGTGGATGAAGCCATGTTAACGGGCGAAAGTTTGCCTGTTGAAAAGAAAGTCGGTGATGCAGTAATTGGTGCTAGCATCAATAAAAATGGCAGCTTTCAATTCAAGGCGACAAAAGTGGGAAAAGAGACGGCCCTTGCCCAAATCATTCAATTAGTAGAAGATGCGCAAGGCTCAAAAGCGCCGATTGCACAATTAGCTGATAAAATTTCGGGTGTTTTTGTCCCAATCGTCATTGGTTTGGCTGTTCTTTCTGGCTTGGCTTGGTTCTTTTTAGGACAAGAGTCATGGATTTTCGCTTTGACAATTACTATTTCTGTGTTAGTGATTGCTTGTCCTTGTGCGCTCGGCTTGGCAACGCCGACTGCGATTATGGTGGGAACAGGTAAGGGTGCTGAAAATGGCGTTTTAATTAAAAGTGGGGATGCTTTAGAAACCACTCACAAAATTCAAACAATCGTGTTTGATAAAACAGGAACTATTACAGAAGGCAAACCGGTGGTTACGGATATTTTAGTTGCTGATTCAGCACTTTCAGAAGCTGAGTTACTAACATTAGCAGCTTCTGCAGAACAAGGATCAGAACACCCCCTAGGTGAAGCAATTGTGGGAGCGGCTAAAGAACGTCAATTGCCATTAGCAGAAGGAAGCGATTTTTCAGCGATTCCAGGTCACGGCATCCGTGTGACAGTCAACGAACGAGTCCTACTTTTGGGCAATATAAAATTAATGAAAGAAGAAGGCATTGAGCTATCAACGTTTGTTCAACAAGCGGATCGTTTGGCAGAAGAAGGGAAAACCCCAATGTTTGTGGCAAAAGATGGTTCGTTTGCGGGTATCATTGCGGTAGCAGATACTGTGAAGGATAGCAGTCAAACAGCCATTGCACGTTTGCATAAAATGGGGATCGAAGCCGTGATGATTACGGGAGACAACAAGCGTACTGCAGAGGCGATTGCGAAACAAGTAGGTATCGATCGTGTCTTAAGTGAAGTTTTACCAGAAGATAAAGCGTTAGAAGTGAAAAAACTACAAGCAGAAGGCAAAAAAGTTGCGATGGTGGGTGACGGTATTAATGATGCACCAGCACTTGCCCAAGCGGATGTGGGGATTGCTATTGGTTCAGGCACAGATGTTGCAATGGAATCGGCCGATATTGTGCTAATGCGTAGTGATTTAATGGATGTGCCTACAGCAGTTGAATTAAGTAAAGCGACCATCAAAAACATCAAAGAAAATCTTTTCTGGGCATTTGCCTATAATACATTAGGTATTCCAGTGGCTATGGGTGTGTTACACTTATTTGGTGGACCTTTGTTAAGTCCGATGATTGCAGCAGCAGCTATGAGTTTTAGTTCAGTCTCTGTCTTACTAAACGCTTTACGCTTAAAAGGATTTAAACCTTCGACGGTGAAAAGAACTAGTGGAAGTCAAAAATAAAATTGAAAAGGATGAAGTGAAATGGAAAAAACAGTAAAAATTGATGGGATGAAATGTGATGGCTGTGTTCAAGCGGTCACTGAAAAATTTAGTGGAATTGACGGCGTAACGAATGTTGCGGTTCACTTGGCAGATCAAACAGCCGTTGTGACAGCAGATCGTGAAGTAAGCCAGGATGAACTGAATACCACGTTGGCGGATACAAAATTCAAGGTTGTCAGCGAATAACAAAAAAACAGGGCCTACTCATGATGGTAGGCCCTGTTTTTTTGTTATGGAAGTTTTGCTTTGATTTCCTGATAAATCTTAGTCGTTTCTTGACCCTCACGCGCAGTATAATAATAAACTTTTTCCCGCGTTTCTATTTTCAGAATCGGATGACTTTTTGTATAAATTAATAAATAAGCAGGTTTTCCAGCGACTTTAAATTCTCCTGTTAAGTAACTATCTGTCGCAGCACCCATTGTGCGGATGCGTTCTTGAGGTAAGTCATCAATCAAAGAAACAGCAGTGATTTGGTTAAAAGGAATTGACCTTGTTTTTGCTAATGGGGCAGATAACTCAATTTGTTTATTTTCAATAGTTGCTTGAAAGGCATGACTAGAAAAATCATTTATAAACATTGGTACTGTGGCAAAGAACAGCACCGCAATCGTTAAAATACCAGTAGCGGCTAGAATAATTTTCCCAGCAGGCCGTCCTAGGTTAATGGATAAATTCATACCAATGCGATCAGGAACCATGATTTTGGGGTCCTTTGGATTGATATAAATCCCATACCGCCAATATTGATCGTCATCCCCATAGCGATAATCGCCAGCCTGTAAAACGAATTGATCTTGTTTTTTGCGCATTGAAAATAGGTAGTAGAAGAGAAAGCCTACATAAACAAACAAAAGAATAAAATAACAAAAAGTAAGAGCCATCGCAACCGTATAATCAATTACAATTGTGAAAGTTGGTAAAATGGTTAGCGGTGCAAAAACTAAGGCGGATAAAACCATTAAAACAGACCAATGATGCCGAAATAAATCATTGATTTGCTGATTAATTTTTGAGTCACTAGTTAGCGGTTTGACAGGTAAGCGCGCAATAAAATAATAGCCGCCAATGAACAAACTTAACATCAAAACAGTAATTAAGAAAAGAATCCAGGAACCAATCGCCGTTTGCAAGGAATAAAAGCCCCCAGCAAAAGTAAGAATAATTGCAGGTAAAAACCACCAAAATGAAATAAGTTTCTGGTTTTTATTTAAAACTAATTGCGTATCGATTAAGAGAGGACGCTTAGGTAGCAACCAGCCGTTTTGCATTTTTAAAGCGGCCATTTTGCGAATATAAACGATTTGCAGATAGTAGCCACTGCCAATAAAACTAAATAAAAGTAACAGAAAAAGGAACAATAAAATCGAATCATAAGGAATAAATAACAAAGGTAAACTAAGAACACTAAAAACGGCTGCTAGTTGAACCAAGCGTTTTTTATAACGTTTTCGGATTGCTTGAACGCTGGGATCTTGTAGTTTATCTTCTGGTAAAGTGTTTTCCAAAATAATATTTTTGTGAGGATTTGCATAAATCCCCATAGTAAATGCCATAAAAAAAGCGACAGAAACTAGGATGAAATAAAAGAATACCGCCATTATAATGCACGCCCTTTCGAATCAAAATTTTGATAAATTTTCTGAATAAGTGCTTGGATTTCTGCTTCGGATTGCTGATGTAAAAAACTTTCAGCCAACAGAAGTTCTAAACGCTCATGCAATTGCTGTTGCCAAACAGCGGTAGCAGGTAACTTTGCGGCAATTTTGGTGCCGTTACGACGATCAGTCACAATATAACCTGATTGCTTTAACTTATTATAAGCTTTTGAAACAGTCATCATATTGACCCCGATTTCGTCCGCCAATTGTCGGATAGAAGGCAAACTTTCATTGGGAGCCAGTTCACCTTTGGCAATGCCTACAATGATTTGATCAATGAGTTGCTGATAGATGGGCTGTTCGCTTTGTTCATCTATTTCTAAAAGCATCGAATCACTCCTGTCTTATTTGTGCTATCTGTATTATATATACTAATACAAAAAGAGTTGGAAAGCAAGGAATTTAGAGTAAATGGTTGTTTCTGTTTAAAGAGAAGCATATAATGAAGAAGAACGTAAAATGAAAGGACGATGAAAATATGACAGCAATTGAACCAAAATTAACAGAGAAATTCCATCAAGATTTCTTGAACAATAATAAACAAAATGCCTTACAACGTGGTGTAGTAAAAAATGGTATCAGCGCTTCAGGTGAATCTGTACAAGGAGCCGTGAATAACGTACCCGTCTTTTCAGTCGACTTAGCTACTGGAAAAGTGGCCAATCAAAAACAAAGCGGTCGCTGCTGGATGTTTGCGGCATTAAATACATTTAGACATAGAATGTTAAATGCGTTTCAATTAAAAGATTTTGAATTATCACAAAACTATACATTTTTCTGGGATAAATATGAAAAATCAAACTATTTCTATGAAAATATTATTGCAACAGCCGATCAACCGTTGACTAGTCGTAAAGTGGCCTTTTTATTAGCTACACCACAACAAGATGGTGGGCAATGGGATATGATCGTTTCAATTTTTGATAAATATGGCGTAGTGCCTAAAACGGCAATGCCTGAAAGCAGCAACAGTTCCAATTCACGTGATTTAAACAACTATTTAAATAAAAAATTACGCAAAGATGCAACAATTTTACGTAGTTTAATTGAAAAAGGCGCTTCTGCTGAAGAAGTCCAAAAAAACAAAGAAGCAATGTTACAAGAAATTTATAATTTCTTAGCAATCTCTTTAGGAACGCCGCCAGAAACCTTTGATTTTGAATACCGTGACGAAGAAAAAAATTATCATTTGGATCAAAATCTAACACCGCAAACATTCTTTGAAAAATACGTTGGCGTTAATTTACATGATTATGTAAGTATTATTAATGCTCCTACAGAAGATAAACCCTTCAACAAAACATACACTGTTGAAATGTTAGGGAATGTTGTCGGCGGCAAAGAAGTTAAATATTTAAATGTAGAAATGGCTGCTTTCAAAAAATTAGCTGCTGCACAATTGGAACAAGGCGAATCTGTTTGGTTTGGTTGTGATGTCGGACAATCTTCAACACGTGACACGGGAATTATGGCATTAGATGTTTACGATATGAACGATCTTTTTGATATTGATTTTACGATGACTAAAGCAGAACGTTTAGACTTTGGTGAAAGCTTAATGACACACGCCATGGTTTTAACAGGTGTTGATATCGTTGATGGTCAAACAACAAAATGGAAAGTGGAAAATAGCTGGGGCGAAAAAGTCGGTGAAAATGGCTTCTTCGTCATGAGCGATGCGTGGATGGACGAATACACTTATCAAATTGTTGTGCACAAAGATTTATTAACTGATGAACAGAAAAAAGCTTGGGAACAAGCGCCAACTGTTTTGGCACCTTGGGATCCAATGGGCGCATTAGCATAAAACAGAAAAAGAAGGCCCCCGCCGTCATGGCGGGGCCTTCTTTTTACGTTGGGCGGCGAACTTCACGGATTTCGCCCAATGTTGTATAATCATTGCCTGCTAAACGAGCAATCGGTTGGAGTTTTTCAGGTAAAACGTACTGATGTTCTTCATCAAAAACGGCTGAATCAAAATAGAAATCGGTAATTTCTACAATGAATAAATCCGTAATAATTTGACCTTCATGGTTAGCAATAGGTACATATTGATGTAAGCGAGCTTCCATCCGAATTGGCGCGGCTTTGATTGCTGGAACAGCAACAGTCTGGCTGGCAATGGTTTCAATACCGAATGTGTCAATTTCACTGATCTCTGCTGCTAAAGGTGCCGAAGTCTGATTCATTTGAGTAAGAACGTTTTCGTTAACGAAATGGATGACAAGTTCTTTAGTAGCCAAGATGTTTCGTGCCGTATCTTTAGGCTCTTTGTCTGGTCGTAAAATAGACAACGTTGCTAAAGGAATTTCAGCTGCCGCTGCATTAAAGAAACTAAAGGGGGCAGCGTTGACGATACCTGTGGCTGTATCTTGTGTTGTAACCCAAGCGATTGGCCGAGGAATAATACTTCCTGATAAAAATTTATACGCTGTTTTTGCAGATAACTCGTTACTATTGTAATGAATCATAGGAACCTCCTAGAAAAAATACTAATTTCTTTGAACATTCGCATCTGAAGTATCGAAAGGACGCACAAATTCTTCAATCCCTGCCCGTTTTGGTTCTAAAAATGGCGGTAATGATAATTTTTCACCAGCGTGTTCATAGGTTTCATCCTCTAAAAACCCAGGACCATCGGTTGCCAGTTCAAATAAAACATGTGTTGCTGCCAAGAAATATTCAGATTTAAAGTAAAAACGTTCCACAAAGCCAGAATTAGGAAATTCCAAACGATTAATTTTTTCAATCCAGAAACGTAGTGCTTCCTCATCGGCAACGCGCAAGGCTAAGTGATGGACATTGCCGTAGCCTTCTTGGGCCGCTGGCAAATCTTCTCGATGCTCTACGATAATGCTGGCACCATTCCCACCTTCGCCAACTTCAAATAAATGGAAACTACCTTCAGCATCAATCAATTTGAACCCTAAAACTTCAGTTAAAACTAGTTGCAGATGTTCGTAATTTTCGACAGTTACAAAGGCTGGACCTAAGCCGATTAAAGCATGTTCACTAGGGACGTTAGATTTTTTCCAAGGCGTGCCGGCTGCAACACCTTGGTTCTTTTCATCAGAAATAAGTTGGTAACGTTGATTGTCAAAGTCTTCAAATTCTAAATACTTTTTACCAAAACGTTCTTGAATTTCTCCATGATCAATTGCATATTCATTAAAGCGTGATACCCAGTAATCCAAAGCAGCATCATCTTTTACACGGAAGGAAGTACGAGAAATTGTATTGGTTCCTTTGGTTCCTTTAGGTAAGCCTGGGAAGTCAAAGAAAGTCATATCTGTTCCGGGAGAGCCGGCATCATCAGCAAAAAATAAATGATATGTTTCAATATCGTCTTGGTTGACAGTCTTCTTAATTAAACGTAGACCTAAAATATCGGTGAAAAAGTGATAAATTTTTTCGGCACTTGAAGTCATGGCAGTGACGTGGTGTAAACCTAAAATTTGTGTATTCATAATAAAAATCCTCCTAAAAGAAAAATAATTTTTTGATTAATTAACTTACTAAAAGTAAGTTTAAATGATTAGTCCTAAAAATGCAAAAGAAATGTCTCGAATTCGAACTATTATTTTTTAGTTGATTTTTTTAAAAAATAAGAATATAATAGCCTGAGATATTTTAATACATAAACTTTCGTAAACATCGCCGGATGCTTGCGACTAAAGTGTTAATGAACAGTTCTTAGGCCATAGCTGAACTGTTTGTTGGCACTTTTTTTGTTTGGAAGGGAAGGAAAACAAGATGAGTAAAGCTTGGTTAAAAGTTATTTTTGGCGCTTTTTGTGAAGTGATTTGGGTCATTGGCATGAAGCATAGTACAACATGGTGGGAGATTTTAGGGACAGTAATCGCAATCTTTATCAGTTTCTATGCGCTGATTAAAGCAGGAGAGGAATTGCCAGTTGGCACAGCCTATGCTGTATTTGTCGGCTTAGGTAGTGCTGGAACTATTGTAACAGATCATTTTTTATTCCACACACCATTGGGCATAGGAAAAGTTCTTTTTCTGTTGCTGTTATTAATAGGTGTGATTGGCTTAAAAATGGTAACTGGAAATAAAGAGGAGGAAACAAGATGAGTTGGTTATACTTAGTTATTGCAGGCTGTTTTGAAATCTTTGGCGTAGGTTCAATTAAATTATTTACAACAAAAAAAGACTTACGTTCATTGTTAATTTTAATTCTAGCGTTTAGTGGTAGTTTCTTATTTTTATATTTAGGGATGAGACAATTACCGATGGGCGTTTCTTATGCAGTTTGGACAGGAATTGGTACAGCAGGAGGCGCTATTTTAGGAATGCTCTTAGGTGAATCAAAAGACCCACGCCGGATATTTTTTATTTTTTTAATTATTGTTTCTGTGATTGGTTTAAAATTAATTGGTTAGAAAGCGAGAGAACATTGTTTGGATTATTGAAAGACCGGTGAGTAAAATTTAAAAAGAGACAGAACCAAATGCGGTGTTCTGTCTCAAAATAGCTTTTATTTTACGAGGTTACTATAACGTGTCGCAAATTCATTGTTGTAGGACTTGCCGTTGACATCTTGACCAACGTCCCAATTTGCAGACCAAGTCATTAAGCCACGGATAGGATTACCGTCTTTTGCTAACTGATCAAAAGTTTTGGCTACAGGGGTAGCCTCAACGACATAGCCGCTACCAGCAGCATCCCGATTTGCTGGTAAACCAAGGACTAATTTATCGTTTGGTATCTGTAGATAGCCGCGCGTGCCATGGATTAATGAATCAGACATATAATAGAGGAACTCGTATTTTAGAGCATCGTTGCTTTGAGCAACCCAAGTCATAATTTCATCAACCCAGACACCGTCGCCGCCTTGGTTATATAATTGTGGGGCAATGTAATCATAATAACCATTTAGGGAAGTAATGTATGTTTCATAAGCGGCACCAGGTTTTAAATAAGGGAATTCTGGCGCCATCGTAATGATGAAATTTTTTCCTTGTGCTCGATAATGGTCTTTGACTATTTTCAACGCAGCAGGGATGACGGTTTGGTTGTCGCCAGCAGTAATCGCCAATTGCTCTAAGTCGATGTCTAAACCATCAAAGCCGTATGTTTCCACTTGACGAATGATTTCATTCGCAAAGGCTTGTTCATCGCCTTTGACTAATTGGATATGTGCATCTGCTCCACCAAGTGCCAATAAAACTGCGCGACCTTGACTATTTAATTGTGCGACTTCTTGTCTGAAGGCAGTGTCTGTTTGGTTATAAGGCTTGAACGTAGGAATCCGTGTCGTGCCATCGCTTTTCATGAAGGAAACCGGTACGACATTGTAGGCTTGATTTACTTCTGAAAGGTTCAGCGATGCTGATGTTCCTTGTTTGTAACCATCGCGTCCTTTTGAGGCCCAGTTATGCCAATATCCAACCAACACTTTTTTGCCAGAGATATCTACCATCGTATCCGCAGCATCTGCAGAAGCTTGAGTAGGCGTTAACCACAAGCCAACTGCAACGGTTGAAAGAAGGAGAAAAGCAGGGATTATTTTTTTTAGCTTCATTTTTTGAGAACTCCTTTAATTTAGTTTAAGATGTGAGTATTTTTACTGAATGTTCACATCAATCGCTTGGTAAAAGGCGTTCACCGTATCACCAATGCCCCAGACAGCGTAAATGACATGATAACCTTTGCGGTCTGTCGGAATATTAATTGTTTGTTTAACAACTTTATTAGGAACTTCTTGTTTGCCGTCAATTGAAGCAATTTTGTCGAAGTTTTTAATGTCTAATGGTTGATTTGGATTCCAGCCATTTTTAGTAATATAGTAATCCCAAGAAGCAGTTCTATGTTGGGCAGTTAAGTTCCAAGTGATGTCAAGGGGACCTGTTGTAATGTTTGTTTTGTGCCAACGAGTAGCTGTTTGTTCATCCAAAGGTTCAAAACCTGAGACACCTGCACTGGCTAATTTACCAGTAATAAACGTATTTTTGGGCGCTTCGATACTTTGAGGTTCCCATTGTGCACGACCAACATTTGTATTTAAGTTACCACCAGCAGAACTACCAAAGAAAGCACGACTTCCAGGACTTGCTACGTAACCATGAGCCTCTGAAACAGTAGGGGCCAATGCAGCGCCACCTAAAACAAAACTAAAAGCCAGGACGATTGTTAATAAACTCTTTTTCATGAAAAAACCTCCTAAAAAATTATTTTGTATGCGCTTATAGATAGGAATATAACATAATAATCTTTCGGATACAAATAATAAGAAATGTTATTTTTAAAAATAAAACAATATTTTTTAAGTAATATTAAGAATGTTTTTAAATAATATAAATAATAGTGTTTTTCAAAGTTTTGTTAATTTTTCATTCGGAATCGCAATTGAAGAAATCACGTGGTATACTTTTAAGAAGAAACAATGACACGAAAGTAGCCATTGGAAAAAGGAGATTATTTCGTGGGAAAAAAACATACATCCTCTTATGAAGTTGCCTACTATGACGGCGATTTTACTGGTGCAATGAAGATACCGGCTTTGTTAGCGGTTGTCATTAAAGTATCAGAAGAACAAACAGAATTACTAGGAAGAGATGCGGCTTATGTCGCTCAATTTGGTCTAGGCTGGGTCATCACCAATTATGAAATAGAGATTCACCGCTTACCAAAAGTTGGTGAAAAAGTAGCAATTACAACGCAAGCTATGAGTTATAACAAATATTTTTGTTATCGTAACTTTTGGGTTCATGATGAAGAAGGCAATGAATGTGTCTTTGTGAAATCAACCTTTGTCTTAATGGATCAAAAAAATCGGAAAATCAGTAGTGTGTTACCAGAAATTATTGCACCTTTTGATTCTGAAAAAATCACTAAAATTTATCGCCATGAAAAAATTGAAAAGGTCACAGAGGGGAACTTTTTACCTTATCGTGTGCGTTTTTTTGATATTGATGGCAATCAACATGTTAATAATGCGATTTACTTTAATTGGTTATTGGATGTGTTAGGGTATGACTTTTTAACAACGCATCAACCGAAAAAAATTCTTGTGAAATTTGATAAAGAAGTAGAATATGGCCAAGAAGTCGAAAGTCATTACGAAATTGTCGAACAAGAAAATCAGTTGAAAACGCGCCATGAGATTCGGATTGATGGTCAAACCTATTGTGAAGCGAATATCGATTGGACCAACTAAGTTGAGATGACGGTTTAGAAAAATAAAAAGTTACGCAGAGGAGGAAGGACATGATTCGCTTAGGATTAACATCTTTTAGTGAACACGACTATTTAACTGGAAAAAAACGGTCCACGCTTTATGAATATGCCAGTCATTTACCGCTAGTTGAAATGGACACGGCGTATTACGGGATTCCTCCCAAAGAACGAGTAGCTGAATGGGTCAAAGCAGTTCCCGAAAACTTTCGCTTTGTCATGAAAGTTTATAGTGGAATCAGTTGTCAAGGTGAGTGGCAGACCTATTATGCAAGTGAAGAAGAAATGATCACCGCCTTTTTAGAAAGTATGGCCCCATTAATTGAAAGTAAAAAATTATTTGCCTTTCTGGTACAATTTTCAGGAACATTTGGTTGTACGAAAGAAAATGTCGCTTACTTGCAAAAAATTCGTCACTGGTTTAAAGACCTACCCATCGCCATTGAATTACGAAATAATTCATGGTATCAACCAAACTTTGTAAAACAAATGTTGCAATTTATGAAAGAAAATCAATTTTCACTTGTGATTGTAGATGAACCGCAGATTCCTACGAATCCAGTGCCCTTTTATCCTTATGTAACGAATCCTAATCTCGTGCTCTTCCGGTTTCACGGACGTAATGCGGCTGGCTGGTTAGCCAATGATGCAGAGTGGCGAAAAAAAAGAACCCTTTATCATTATAATACGCAGGAAATCGCTGATTTAAGCGAAGCTGTTTTAAAAATGTCGCAAGAAGCTAAAGAAGTGGGCGTAATTTTTAATAATAATTCTGGCGGCGATGCCGCAGAAAACGCTCTACAGATGCAAAAAGTCTTGAATTTGAGTTACGATGATTTGAATCCAAAACAATTAGATTTATTTTGAGAAAGAAGGTAGCTGAATGTCTGAAAAGCAATCCCCTTATGAAATGGCTTGTGCATTCCACGAGGTTTTTAATCCACAACAACCAGAGCAACCAACTGCTTTTTCGCCAGAGCTAGCCAGTCGACGAGCAGAGTTTAAAGTCGAAGAACTTGTAGAATTTTTATATAGTGCTGCTGATAATGACCAAGTGCTTTTTCAACAATTGGTCAACGGATTAAAAAAATCTGTCGATAAAGCAGAGCAGAAAGTCTTGGCGAAAGGCAAACCAGTATCTGATCCTTTAGTGGAGGAAGTGGATGCACTAGTTGATTTATTGTATTTTACTTATGGTTCGTTTTGCTTAATGGGCGTCAATCCAACAAAAATTATTGAAATCGTTCATCAAGCCAATATGGGGAAATTATTTCCAGATGGGCAGCCACATTATGATCCAGAAACAAATAAAGTATTGAAACCTGAAAATTGGGAACAAGATTTTGCGCCAGAAGCTAAAATTAAAGCGGAAATTCAACGCCAATTGAAAATTACTGAAACCAATGAAAAAGACGAATGAGAAAACTCATTCGTCTTTTTCATTAATCATGGAAGAACGTCCGATATAAGGCTTTGATGGCTTTTTCCTCTTGTTCTTTTTTGATACCAAACATAATACTTACTTCCGAAGATCCTTGGTTAATCATTTCTAAGTTGATTTTTTCTTTGGCTAACGCCATTGTACTTTCAGCAGTAACCCCAATTCGTTGGCGCATGCCTTCCCCGACAATCATAATCATAGAAAGATGATGCGTGATGCGTAACTCATCAGGCGCTAAAACTTCTTGGAGTTGAGCCATCAGTCGATTTTCAATTTCAGTTGTTAACTGGTCTTCTCTTAAAACAATCGTGATGTCATCAATTCCTGAGGGCATATGCTCATAGCTCAAGGCTAATTTTTCTAGTACTTCTAAGAGCCGTCGCCCAAAACCTAATTCTCTATTCATTAAATACTTACTAATGTAAATACTTGCGAACCCTTGATCACTAGCAATTCCTACAACAGGAGCATGCTTCACTTTGCGAGAGGTGGTAATTAGGGTGCCAGGATGATGTGGGTTGTTGGTATTTTTGATAACGACTGGAATATTTGCGCGATAGGCAGGCATTAAGGCTTCGTCGTGGAGGACGGCAAAGCCTGCATAAGCTAACTCCCGCATTTCTCTGTAGGTCAATTCTTGAATCGTTTGAGGCTGTTCAATAATTCCAGGATGGGCGACATAAATTCCGTCCACATCGGTAAAGTTTTCATACAAATCTGCTTGAACACCTGCGGCAACAATGGACCCTGTGATATCGGAACCGCCACGAGAAAAAGTACAAATTTCGCCGGCTTCTGTATAACCAAAGAAACCTGGAATAACCAAGATTTGTTGAGTCTCACGATAGACACTAATTTTCTCTAAAGCTTTTGGTAAAATGCGGGCATTGCCTGGCTCAGGTGTCACTAGGAGACCTAATTCTTTTGGACTAATGTAGCGAGCATCTAAGCCATTTTGCTTGAAAAAACTGGCAACAACTTTGGCATTATTGTCCTCGCCGCTAGCTAAAAAATAGTCAAATAAAAAAGCATTGTTTTCTTTTGGTAAAGTGGCTAATTGGCGAATCGAAATAGCAATATCAGCTAAAACTGCTTTATCCAAGTGTAATTCATCAAAAAGATCTTCATAACGACGAATGATGGCAGAGATTGTCGATTCAATTTCCTCATTATTTAAGTAGCGCTGATAGTATTGAATCAATAAATCAGTCACTTTAATATCTTGCGGGGTTCGCTTTCCAGGAGCGGATACAACGACAAACGTTCGGCGCGGCTCTTCCTTGACGATTTGTAAGACTTTCTGTAACTGTGGTGCTGATGCTAGCGAGCTACCGCCGAATTTAACTACGTTCACGTTTATCACTCCTGTTTTTAATTATTTTCTCATTTGTAGATTAGTAAAAGGATACCGAAAAACATTTAGAAAAGCAACCACTTATTTTCAGAAAGTTAGGAAATCATGAAAATATTTGTTCTTCATTTTTCCTTAAAATTTTGTTAAACTGTAAAGATATGAGTCGTAACGAAGGAGTTAAATAGTATGACAGAATCCAAAACTGCCATTATTTTTGATATGGACGGTGTCCTAGTAGATAGCGAAGCTTATTATTATGAGCGACGTAAAGCATTTTTAGCGGAATTTGATTTGACCATTGAGGGCCTAACCTTGCCAGAATTAGTCGGTGCGGATATGCGTTCATTATGGCAAAAGATTGAACAAGTCAACAAAAAAGAGCTAGATATTGCTTTTTTAAATGAACAATACATAGCCTATAAAAAAGCGCATCCGATAGATTATTTAGCTGTGCTTGATGAAAATGCGAAACGTGTTTTACAATTTTTAAAAAGACAAGGCTATAAAATCGGATTAGCTTCTTCTTCCACAAAAGACGCAATTGAAGAGGTTTTGACAGTGGGGCAATTAAGTAGTTATTTTGATGCGGTCGTGAGTGGGGAAGATTTCGAAGAAAGTAAACCGGCGCCGGATATTTATCTGCACACGTTACAAGAATTAGCTGTTGCGCCACAGGAATGTATAGCCATTGAAGATTCAGAAAAAGGCATTGCTTCTGCCAAAGAAGCTGGGCTAGAAGTTTGGGCGATGCGCGATGAACACTTTGGGATGGATCAAAGTCAAGCGGATGCCTTCTTAACACAACTAAGTGATATTTGTAAAAAAATTAGTGAAAATCGGATCGATGAAAGCAGTGAATCAACCCCTTCGTAAGAAGATCGCGGGTTTTCTTAAAAAAGTTTGTTATAACTAGTGAATGAATATACAGTTTGTGCTATAATTTTCTATAGGTATTTCTGCAAGAATGCCCTTTTTCAAGGGTCAGGAACAATAGATAACCGTGTGAAGAGAACAAACAACCTTTCTTTTATTATAGAAAAATTATCGGAGGAGCCAAAATGAAGAATAATTGGATTATCATTTTAGTACTAGTAATCGTTATTATTGCTGCGGTGCTATACTTAATTGGTTATTTTATGCGCAAAAAAAATCAAGAACAATTAGATGAATTAGAAGTTCGTAAAGAAGCCCTGTTTGACTTGCCAGTCTTTGAAGAAATCGATGACATTAAAAAAATGCATCTAGTTGGACAGAGTCAAAATAGTTTCCGTGAATGGAATCAACGTTGGGTAGAACTATCGACGCGTTCTTTCGCCGAACTAGAGAGTCAAATTTATGAAGTCGAAAATCAAAATGAAATTTTCCGTTTCATGAAAGCGAAGAAAGCAGTCGTGGAAGCGAATGAAACGATGACCGAAATGGAAGCCGAAGTGGAAGTCATTCGTAATGGCTTGAAAGAATTACGTGAAAGTGAAGAGCGCAATTCATTGGAAGTTCAAAAAGCTTTGGATGTCTATGAAGAATTAAGTAAATCACTAAAAGATGATAAAGCTAGCTTTGGTCCAGCTTACTCCGAAATCCAAAAACAATTAAGAAACGTCGAAATTGAATTCACACAATTTGTCACACTAAATACATCGGGGGACCCAATCGAGGCTCGAGAAGTCCTAGAAGATGCGGAACGTCATACGTATGAATTGGAAGACTTAATGAAACGGATTCCACCAATGTATGAAGAATTAAATGAAACTTTCCCAGATCAATTAAAAGAAATCGAAGAAGGCTACAACCAATTATTAGCTGACGATTACGTGTTCCCTGAACAAAACTTTGCTGAAGAAATTCAACATGCGAAAAAACGTGTCGAGAATTCAATGGCTGATTTAGAGAAAACAGAGATTGCCGCAGTAGAGGTCGCAAATCGCGACACAGCAACGGCGATTGATGCATTATATGAAGTGATGGAACGTGAGATTGAAGCGAAGAAATATGTCGTGACCAATCAAAAAATTATTGACGATTATATTTCTCATTCCTTAAAAAATAACCGTCAATTAATGATTGAATTGGACCATGTATCACAAAGCTATACCTTAAACAACAACGAGCTAGGACGTAGTCGTGGTTTTCAAACGGAAATTGAAGAAATTATTCGCCGTCAAAAAGATTTGGAACCTCGAATGAAAGAACATACCGTTCCTTACTCTGAAATTCAAGCGTTCTATAAAGAATGCTATAAGATTTTAGATGATATTGAAAATCAACAATTAGAAATTGATGCTTCATTGAAAGAACTAAGAAAAGGCGAAAAAGTCGCTCAAGAAAAAGTCGACGAATACGAATTCCGTTTACGGAGTATCAAACGATATGTTGAAAAGCAACGATTACCAGGTTTGTCTGCTGATTACTTAGAATTTTTCTATGTGGCAACGGATCGAATTGAAGATTTAAGCCGAGCCTTAAATAAAATGCGCATTAACATGGATGAAATCAATCGTTTGTGTGACTTATGCGAAGATGATTTAGAGTTATTAGATAAGAAAACAAAAGATTTAGTCAATGCAGCAGCTCTGACAGAACAAATGATGCAATATGCAAACCGCTATCGTCATACTCACGAGAACATCCGAGCGGCTTTAGATAAAAGCATGTATTTATTCTCGACAGAATTCCGTTATCAAGATGCATTAGATGAAATTGGAACGGCATTGGAAGCTGTTGAGCCAGGGGCGTTCAAACGAATCGAAGATTTTTATTTTAAAAATATCAATAACCCTAATTTAACAGCAATTTAATTAAACAATCACTAAACAGAGGTTTGTCGACAGACAAGCCTCTGTTTTTTATGGCGTGGTGGTGACTTGAAGTGATACTTTAGAAAGTATATAATGGGAAAGAATTTTAAAAAAGAAGGGTGACAAATGATTTATTTTGATAATAGTGCAACTACACCGATTTACCCCCAGGCTTTAGATACATATGTAAAAACCAGTCAGCGGATTATTGGCAATCCGTCTAGTCTGCATGACTTAGGCAACCAAGCGAATCGGCTCTTACAACAAGCACGGAAGCAGATTGCGGAGCTAATCAATGTTTCAGCAAATGAAATCTATTTTACAAGTGGCGGAACTGAAGGAGATAACTGGGTTTTAAAAGGAACGGCAATCGAAAAACGAGAATTTGGTAATCATATTATTATTTCTGCAGTGGAACATCCAGCAGTTACAGAAACAGCGGAACAATTAGTCGAACTAGGTTTTGAACTTTCTTATGCGCCAGTGGATAAAGAAGGTCGTGTGAAAGTCGAGGAATTACAGAAATTAATTAGAAAAGAAACGATTTTGGTTTCTGTTATGGCAGTCAACAATGAAGTGGGAACGATTCAACCAATTAAAGAAATCAGCGAGGTTTTAGCGGAGTTTCCTAAAATTCATTTTCATGTAGACGCCGTTCAAGCAATTGGGAAAGTTAATTACTCAGAGTGGTTAACGGATCGGGTGGATTTTGCAACATTTTCTGCACATAAATTTCATGGACCACGAGGCATTGGTTTTATGTATTGGAAACAAGGAAAACGTTTAGCGCCGCTTTTAACAGGAGGCGGACAAGAAAACAACCAACGCAGTGGGACAGAAAACGTACCAGCAATTGTGGCAATGGCCAAAGCGTTGCGTTTGCATTTAGAGAACGAACAACAACGGCCGCAACATGTGGCGACATTACGGAGTTATTTATTAAAGGCGCTAGAAGAATTTCAAAATGTGACTGTTTTTTCACAAGATAATGAACATTTTGCGCCACACATTTTATGTTTTGCTTTGAAAGGGATTCGCGGCGAAGTGCTAGTCCATGCATTGGAAGAAAAACAGATTTATATTTCGACTACGAGTGCTTGTTCTAGCCGAAAAAAAATGGCTAGCAGCACCTTGTATGCCATGCATGTGCCTGGGGAATTGGCGACTTCCGCTGTGCGCATTAGTTTAGATGAAAGCAATACAATGGCAGAAATTGAACAATTTATGATTGTTTTCAACCAACTTTATCAAAAATTTTCTCGTGTAAATTAATAAAAAAATAAGTCGGAGCCTAGAAATAGGCTCCGACTTATTTTTGCTCTCTTTATCGATTGAAGCGGTAGCCACTTCCCCAGAGTGTTTCAATTGGAGAGTCAGAAAGATTGGCTTTTTTTAATTTTTCCCGAATCCGTTTAATGTGAACAACGACAGTCGAAACCTCAGTATCTAAGGCATCAAATCCCCAGACACTTTCAAAAAGTTCTTCTTTATTCCACACGCGATTAGGATGTTCCATCAAGAAAACCAACAATTTGTATTCTTTGCTTGTAAAAATAACTTCATTTTCTAAAACAAACACTTTGTGGGCGGCAGTGTCGACAGCGATTTCATTGATTTTTAGTAATTGTGGTGGTTGTTCTGCTTTGCTTAGCAATTGATAACGGTTCATATGGGCTTTTGCTCGAGCGACTAATTCATTGGGACTAAACGGCTTGATTATATAATCATCAGCACCTAAGCCAAGCCCACGAATTTTATCAATATCTTCTTTTTTAGCCGAAACAATCATGATCGGCGTTTGCTTTTTTTTTCGAATTGCACGACAGATTTCAAAACCATCCATAGTTGGCAGCATCACATCTAAAATAATTAAATCAAAGGGCTCATTTAAAGCTGCTTCCAATCCTTTTTTTCCATCATGTTCAATTGTGACAGTCATATCGTTAATTTCTAAATAATCTTTTTGCAAATCAGCAATGCTTGGATCATCTTCAATAATTAATACATGTGGTTTCATTTTTCATCCTCCAACAACGGCAACGTAATTATCACGTTGGTGCCGTCTCCTTTTTTACTTGTGACAGTGATTGTTCCCTGATGATAGTCAATAATTTGTTTGACAATACTTAATCCCAAGCCGCTTCCTTTAACTGTTGGGGTTCGAGATTTGTCTACACGATAGAAGCGTTCGAATAAATAAGGTAATTCTTTTTTATCGATACCAATGCCGTTATCTGTAATGGTTAAAACTAAGTCTGTTTGATTATGCGTTAAAGAAATCGTAAAGGCTAGTTGTTCTTTAGTGGGATCCGCAAATTTAATGCTATTTTGAATTAGATTGGTAATCACGCGATTCATCTGCGTGGGGTCCATTTGAACGTATAAGGCTTCGGTGGGAAGTACAGAAGTAATCACGAGTTCTTGTTCCAAACGGTATTCTTCAAGAATATGTGCAATAAAACGAGTGAAATTGGTCTTTTCCACTGTAAAGACAGCACGGTCTAGGTCTAATTTAGAATACAAAAATAATTCTTCAATTAAATCATTGAGGCCTAAACTTTTTTCATGAATGACCGTTAAATAGCGCTGTTTTTTTTCTTCAGTATTGGCAACGCCATCCATCAAACCTTCAACGTAACCAATAATAGAAGTAATTGGTGTTTTTAAGTCATGAGAAATATTTGCAATTAATTCTTTCCGATTAGCTTCATATTTTTCGCGTTCCGCATTGGCTTCTTCTAAATCTTGCCACATTTGTTCAAAACTAAGTTGGAGCTGTTTGACTTCTGTTGAGACGGTTTGGTGGCTAGTTGGTGTAAATGGATTTTCTTTTTGGGCATCCTTACCCAATGTTTTAGTCGCTTTTTCTAATGCTTCTAATGGCTCGATAGTGGTTTTGGTTAAGCGCTTATTAATGAGCCAAGCTGCCGCAATTGCTACAAGGATAATTAACAAAATCATCCAGATAATCCAGCGTGTGAAGAATTCAAAAAGGCTGCTTTCGCGTTTCAAGACAATAAAGCTCCCGTTAGAACCATCTAAATAATGAAAATCGGATTTGACATAATGATATAGACGCCCTGCATTATCCAGTGTGCCAGTTGGCATAATATTATTCATTTCGTAGTTTGGAATATGTACAGACAAAGATTTTTCTACTAAATTATCCGAATAATAAGGAAACCGTGCATTCTTTCGAATAATCACACTTAATCCTTTTGCCTCAATTGTTTGAATCGTTTCCTTTAATTCTTTACTTAAAGGCGTATCTAGTAATTTCGGTGACTTTTTTAACAATTGATCTAAGGCCAAATAACTTTCTTCTTCGTTAGCGGTCAATGGTCGTTGCTTATTCATCATTCGGTAAGCTTGGGGCAAACTGGGAACAGTTCCTAACGTGATGTAAGAAGCTAAGGATAAAAAAGCTAAAACAGAGGCTAAAGTAATAATGATGGCACTAATATAAGAAATAAAAAAGCGGCGTTTAATGGTCAAAAGCGTCCCTCCTAGTGGTTTTAATCTATTTCTTACTTATAGTGTATTACAAGTGAACAAAAAAAAGCTAGTATTGTTATTAACTTTTTTTCATTTGTTTATAATTTGTTCATTTTTCGGCAAGTAGGAGTTTATAAGGCTTTGCTATTCTAAATATATCAAAAAGAAAAAGGGGATTACCAACCATGAAAAAGAAAAAAATTTTTAGTGCGCTTACCTTATTAACCTTTAGTACGTTGTTGATTGCAGGCTGTGCTGGCGGAGCCAACTCTGCAACAGATAAATCAAGTGCAGCTAGCTCAAGCACTGCAGTCTCTAGTTCAGCAGAAGCAGCTAAAGAGCAATCAAAAGGACAAGAATTAACAGAAATTTTATCCAGTACTGATTGGCAAGGCACAAAAGTTTACGACAAAAATAATAATGATTTAACAGCAGAAAATGCTAATTTTATTGGTTTAGCAAAATATGATGGTGAAACAGGTTTTTATGAATTTTTCGACAAAGAAACAGGTGAAACCCGTGGCGATGAAGGCACATTCTTTGTGACAGACGATGGCGAAAAGCGTATCTTAATTTCGGATACACAAAACTATCAAGCGGTGGTCGATTTAACGGAAGTGACGAAAGATAAATTTACCTATAAGCGAATGGGTAAAGATAAAGACGGGAAAGATGTAGAAGTCTTTGTAGAACATATCCCTTATTCTGACGAGAAATTAACCTTTACGAATGGCCGTAAAGATTTAGAAACAGAAACTGGCAAGATTGTTACCAGTGAACCTGGGGATGACATTTTAGGGGCTACATTATGGAATGGCACGAAAGTTTTAGATGAAGACGGTAACGATGTTACTGAAGCAAATAAAATGTTTATTAGTTTAGCGAAATTTGATAATAAAACAAGTAAATATGAATTCTTTGATTTAGAAACGGGTAAAACACGTGGAGATTTTGGTTACTTCCAAGTAATTGATAATAACAAAATCCGTGCTCACGTTTCAATTGGTGACAATAAATATGGAGCTGCATTAGAATTAACAGAATTAAATGATAAACGTTTTACGTATACACGAATGGGTAAAGACAACAATGGCAAAGAAATTAAAGTCTTTGTAGAACATGAACCATATGAAGGAGACTTTACGCCAGACTTCACGTTCTAATTAGTCAATCACGAGTGGATGAAGCGGTCAAAAGGAAGTAAAGGATTCTTTTGACCGCTTCATTTTTAACAAAAAAATAGTTTATAGTTGTTTTTAATCGTTTATAAATTGTTCATTTTTCTGACAGTGGTAGTTTAGAATCGTTTGTTAAGATAGGTTTATCAAAGAAAAGGAGCGATGCTTTATGAAAAAGAAAGTATTAAGTTCGATTACTTTAGTAACATTAAGTACGTTACTTATAGCAGGTTATGCAAGTCCAGCATTTGCAGATCATGCAGCCAATCCAAATAGTGCTACAGCAAATTTAGGCAAACATCAAAACAATGGCCAAACAAGAGGCGACAAGGCGACTAAGATTTTATCTGGCACGGACTGGCAAGGAACCCGTGTTTATGATGCTGCTGGTAATGATTTAACGGCAGAAAATGCTAATTTTATTGGTTTAGCAAAATATGATGGTGAAACCGGTTTTTACGAGTTTTTCGACAAAAATACTGGGGAAACCCGTGGTGACGAAGGAACATTTTTTGTGACAGGTGATGGCACAAAACGAATTTTAATTTCGCGGACACAAAATTATCAAGCCGTAGTGGATTTAACCGAAGTGAGTAAAGACAAATTTACTTACAAGCGTTTAGGGAAAGATAAACTGGGGAATGATGTTGAAGTTTACGTGGAACACATCCCTTATCATGGGAAAAAATTAGCTTTTACAAATGGACGTGAAGCATTAACCAATCAAACTGGCAAAATTGTGACAAATAAATCAGGGGATAAAATTTTAGGAACAACCTTGTGGAATGGCACAAAAGTCGTAGATAAAAACGGTAATGATGTGACAGCGGCCAATCAAAATTACATTAGTTTAGCGAAATTTGATCCAAACACAAGTAAATATGAATTTTTCAATTTACAAACAGGTGAAACCCGCGGCGACTTTGGGTACTTCCAAGTGGTGGACAATAACAAGATTCGGGCCCATGTATCTATTGGTACGAATCGCTACGGTGCAGCGCTAGAATTAACGGAACTAAACAATGATCGATTTACGTATACTCGAATGGGTAAAGATAATGCTGGTAATGATATTCAAGTGTTCGTGGAACATGAACCTTACCAAGGCACATATCATCCAGCCTTTACTTTCTAAAAGTCTCTTGTCTTCTCTCTTATTTAACAAAAGAACGTCCCCCAACGTTCTTTTGTTTTCTCTTCTTCTATAAATAAATTGTTATTAGTTATAATTAAATATTATTATTAAGATAATTATAATAATTATTATTTAATAATTTGTTCATATTATGGACAGGTGGAGTTAATAACTACTTGCTATCCTTAAATTATCAAAAGGAAAGGGAGTAGTCGTTTATGAAGAAAAAAATCGTTGGTACAATTACGTTGTTGGCTTTAAGTGCGTTATTAGTTGGTGGAGCAGGAGGGGCTTTGACGGCAGAAGCATACGTTCCTCAAAGCGTAGACAATCCCAATAATTTAGGGGATTTACCTGAGTATTTACGTTCAGTTGGTATTAGACAAGATGAAGGATTATCAGAAAAAGATTGGGCTGGAACACGCGTTTATGATCGAAATGGGAATGACTTAACAGATGAAAATCAAAACCTATTACATGCAATCAAATTTGATGCAACCACTAGTTTCTATGAATTTTTTGATAAAGAGACTGGAGAATCAACAGGAGATGAAGGAACCTTCTTTATGACCGCTGGTATTACAGATGTTTCCCGTCTTGTAATTATTTCTGAAACCAAAAATTATCAAGGTGTATACCCACTTAGAACTTTATACCAAGATACTTTTACGTATAGACAGATGGGGAAAGATAAAAACGGAAATGATATTGAAGTTTTCGTAGAAAACAAAGCAACCTCAGGACCAGTTTATGGTCGTCCGCAGCCATACCCCAATAATCGTCCCAGAACACTAGAATTCACGAATGGACGCCGTGCCATGACAGAACAAACAGGCCAGATTGATGTAAATCGACAAGGGGATGAAATTATTGGTAAAACTTCCTTTGATGGGACACCGCAACTTCTTTGGAATGGCACAAAAGTAGTGGATAAAGATGGCAATGACGTAACTTCGGCCAACCAAAACTTTATCAGCTTAGCGAAATTTGACCAAGACAGCAGCAAATATGAATTTTTCAATTTACAAACTGGTGAAACTCGTGGCGACTATGGCTACTTTAAAGTAGGAAATCAAAATAAATTCCGTGCCCATGTTTCGATTGGAACCAATCGCTATGGCGCTGTCTTAGAGTTAACAGAATTGAATGATAATCGTTTTACGTACACACGAATGGGTAAAGATAACGAAGGAAACGATATCCAAGTCTATGTGGAACATGAACCATACCAAGGAACTTTTAATCCTGAATTTACCTTTTAAGAACAAAACATACGAATGGAAACCAAAAAAAGTTTCGACTTCTTTTGGTTTCTCTCTTTTTAAAATAGAAAAACAGAGAAAGCGTTTTAATCGACAAATAAAAAAAGATTCGTTAGATTAGAACCACTGGAGAAAAATCTCATATTTCTCTCGAGGAAAGGAAGTTGAGCACAATGAACAAAAAAATTTTAATGGGGCTATTAAGTGTCGTGACCATTCCATTACTTGCTGCGTGTCAAGGAGGAGAAACACCCTCCGCAGCGTCAAAAAATAGTCAAACGGTGACTACTCAAAGTAGTGCAAAAACTGAAAGCACCAGTACAACCCGTTCGGTGGCTCAAACAACATCAAAAGAGGAAGTGAAAGAACCGATGAAGACCTATGAAGTGGGTGCGCTTTTAGAAGCAGCCAATCAACGAGATACGAAGAAGGTCAAGGAAATTTTACAAGATACTACTTATCAAGTGGATGAGGTCGACACAGAAGGCAACACACCGCTCAATATCGCTGTTCACAATAATGACATTGAGATTGCAAAAGCGTTGATTGATCGGGGTGCCGATATTAATCTGCAAAATAGCATTAGTGATAGTCCCTATCTTTATGCGGGAGCGCAAGGACGTACGGAGATTTTAGCGTATATGTTAAAAAATGCGACACCAGATTTAACTAAGCATAACCGTTACGGTGGCAATGCGTTAATTCCGGCAGCTGAAAAAGGACATATTGACAATGTGAAGCTCTTGTTAGAAGATGGACGAGAAGACATAGATTTCCAAAATGACTTTGGCTATACAGCATTGATTGAGGCAGTGGGGTTACGTGAAGGGAACCAACTTTACCAAGATATTGTAAAATTGTTAATGGAAAATGGTGCGGATCAATCCATTAAAGACAATTCTGGTCGAACAGCAATGGACTATGCCAATCAAAAAGGTTATACGGAAATTAGTAAAATTTTAGCACAGTACAACTAAGTATTGTGTCCTTTCGGGAAGGAATAAATACAGGTAGGAGTGAAGGAAAGCATGAATTATTGGTTAAAAAATGTTCGAATTGAAACAGGGTACCAAAAAGAAGGTGACTGGTTATCTGGGACAGTAACCAAAGAAGTGGCAATTGAAGTAACAGATGGAGTATTTACGAAAATCATCCCCAATGAAGAATTGGTAGAAGAACCTGGGTTGACAATTATTGATGGTCACCATCAATTGATTTTACCAGGTTTGATTGAAAAACATTGTCACTTTGATAAAAGTAAACTAGGCGTTCCGTGGTATCCAGTGACGCCAGCGAAGTCAATTGTGGAACGTGTCGAAGCAGAAATTCCTTATTTAGATAGTTTAGAACTTTCTTTAACAGAACGCGCAAATCATTTAATTGACTTAGAATTACCACATGGCGCGACAGCTTTCAGAACACATGTCGACGTGGAACCGATGACAGACTTACGTTATTTTGATGAAGTCCAAGCGTTGGCCCAAACGAAACCATTTGCGGTAGAAATTGTCGTCTTTCCACAGCACGGCTTACTACGTTCAGATTCCGTTGAATTAGTTGATCAAGCATTGGCAAAAGGCGCCGATTTTATTGGTGGCGTGGATCCTTATTCACTAGATGGTGATTACAAAAAATCATTGGCTGAAACATTCCGCTTAGCAGATAAACATGGTGTCGGTGTGGATATTCATTTACATGACCGTCACGAAGCTGGGACAACAACGATTAAAGAAATTATCCGTTTAACGAAAGAATATGGCCTACAAGACAAAGTATTTATCAGCCATGCCTTCGGGTTAAATGATTTCATTGGTGAAGAACGTGCCGAAGTTTATGATGCTTTAGCAGCAGAAAAAATTCATATTAATTCCAGCGTGCCAATCACACCTAATACGATTCCGCCAATTATGGAATTGTTACGTCATGGAGTCAATGTCCATCTTGGTTGTGACAATATCTACGATTGCTGGTCTCCCTATGGTGATGGTTCATTACAAGAAAAATTGGCTCGTTTAGGTGAACTTTTTAACGTGAAAGATCAAGATGCTTTAACCCAATTATTAGGCTTAGTGACAGATGGTGTCACAACTTTAGACGAACAAGGGCAAGTAAATTGGCCGCAAGTTGGTGCTGAAGCAACTTACTTACTCACTGAAGCAGAATGTGCGGCGGCTTTTGTCGCTCGTCAGACACCGGTGGAAATCAGTGTGGTAAAAGGAACCACACTTTATCAAAAATAACAAAAAGAAGCGAGATTTCTCGCTTCTTTTTTTGTTATTAAATTTATTTGGATTAGACGCTTAATTTTACAATTGAAAACGACATCCATCTTATATTTCATTGATGAAATTAGTGAGAAGAAGTATGATTTAATTTAGCTCTGATTACTTTTGATACATCGTTTTTCAACTGATCAAAATCTGATCTATAAGTAGCAATAAAAACCAATAAATCAACGCCTTCTTGCGTATCTAATTGGAAATCATAACCGTTTAATTGTAAAAATAAGTCGGTTGCCATTACAGCTGTCCGTTTATTTGCATTGTAAAAACAATGCTTTGTTGCAATGTTAATCATTAAAATAGCTGCTTTTTCTTCAATTGTTGGGTACAGGTCAACGTCAAAGACGAATTGTGCTGGTTGGTTGCTAGCCATTTCTAATGCATTACGATCTTTGATGCCAATTTGTTCTGCGGGAGAATACGTTTGGATCAAGAAAGTATTCATTTGAAATAGATCATCCGCTGATAAATAATAAATACTTTTCATTTAGTAACCAATTCTTTGTACAGCTCATTATGTTTTTGTTTTGAGTTCTCCATCATTTGTTGTAATTTTTTTTGATGTTCTGACATATTTTTTTTAACAATAATATCTTTTAATTTTTCTTCGTCTACATAAACGGTGTCTGTCGCAGTCGCACCAATGCTTTCTAGAAACTCTTTTGACAATGTCATAACAACAGAATTCCCAACTTTTCTAAGTTTTCTTTCTTTGATTTCCACTAGTAACCCACCTTTCGTATATATTGTATATACAGTATATCATGGATCATAAAAAAGTTTCTATCACAAGTCTAATACTTTAATAAAATTTCTTGATTGCTTATCGTTCCTTCAGCCAGCTATCCAATTGCTCAAATAAAGTGATGACCGAAGGATCTTTGGTTTGTTTTAAAAAATCATGTTCTAAATAGTAAACCGCTTTAAAGGTACTCTCAGGAATGGTCCGTCCGATTTTTTTGCTATAGCGGAACGGCACTTCTTCGTCTGAGCTGCTAGCTGTACTGAAACAAGGTGGAAAAGTTTTTAATGTTTCGTCTGACAGTGCGTAAGCAGACCAGTCCCCATTTTCTGGTAATCCGTAAAAGTGCGGCAATAGCGCTTGCTGAATACTGTAATGATACAGCAGATAGCGAGAAAGAAAAGGATCATCCCAAACAGGCTTTGTTTGGTCGATGGTAGCTATTTCTTTAGCGGAAATGGCTTGCTTTAATAATTTTCGTGGCTCTTTAATAAATTCTAAATCTGTATAGCCGTAAAAATTGACTAAAAATTGTGGCGTCAAATTTAGTGTTTGTAATTGTTTGGTTAACTGTAACATTAAATAACCGCCAGCGGAACGCCCGCACAAACCAAATGGCTGGTTTTGAATAATCTCTTCGTTTAACAATTGGAAGGTTTCTGTTAGCGTCCCTAAGATGTGATCGATTTTTGTATTTGGAGCCAACAAATAGTCCAGCGCTAAAACGGTATAGCCATTGCTTGTAAACAGCTCCTTCAGTTCTTCTGGTAAATCACTTTTGGTTCCATAAATCATCCCGCCACCGTGTAAATAGACGACATAGTTCGTTGGTTCAGTCGTAGTGGGGTAGATAGTAACTGTTGCGCCATTAGCGAGTGTTTGATTGTTTTTCAAGTGCACGTCTCCTCATCTTTATAATGTATGTGGCAATTTCATAATTTAACAATTGCAAGGGATTGGCTAAGTCAATATCAAGAAGTTGTTCCACTTTGTTTAAACGATAACGAATCGTTTTTGAATGGAGGAACATCGCTTCAGAGGTCTGTTTATAGTTGCGGTTATTTTGGAAAAAACTGTACAAAGTTTCAAATAAATCGTAGTTGTTTTCGGCTAATTGATAAAGTGCGCGAGGAATTAATTCGTCTAAATTTTCCAATTGGTCTTCGCGGATAAAATTTTTAAATACCCCAATATCGGCTAAGGTGACAATTGGTCCGTTATAAAAAGTTTCATTAAAGCGCAGAATGTCCAGGCATTCAATCAGTAGCTCTTTAATCCCTTCTCGTGATTTTAAACTGCTGACGGCAACGGTAAGCGTGTCGTTTTCTTCTAAAAGTTCAGCTAATAAACGACTTAATTGCAGCTTTGTAATTTTTCCATCACTTTCATTGAAGTTAAAAAGGACCGCCGAATAATTTAGCTGATCGAAGAAGATGGATTTCACACGCAGGGTACGAAGTAAGGCAATAATTCGTTCTTTCATGAGTTGTGTATTGGTGTCTTTGGTAGAAAAAGCAATCGCTTGGTAAGAATCTAGCTCTTGCATTTGCACTTCACGAAGCAAACTGTTTAGCTCGTCAGGATTTTGCGGTGTATTTTGTAAAATAGCATCCGCTAAGTTGTTCAAACGAGTATACCGTTCTTTTTTTAACAAATTTTCGGTATTGAATTTTTCTTGTAAGACATCAATCGCATTTTCGATAATCACTAAATCCGTTTCTTTAACCTTTTCATCTTGTAAATAAACCAGAAGTAAACAATTAGTGGAATAACTATTGAAAATAGAAACTTCTAGTGCCAACTGTTTTTTGGGGTTGGCATGAGAATAAAGTGTTAAAAGAGAATAATCATTTTTAGTGAACTCACTGTTTTTTAGTTTTTCTCTTGAGAGCACAATCGCATCATGGGGTAAGTCGCCATCGCTAATTTCCAGATGTTTATCCAACATTTTTAAAGCGAAGGGTAATTTAATGATGTCATAAAATTCTTGCATAATCGTCTCAACCGTTGGGTAGTGACGCTCTAATTTGGTGAAACGTTGGCGCACATCGTAATACGTACGTAAGACATGCGACTGATAATTCAACAAAGGCTCGTAAATCGTAAACAGAATTTTTTCATAGCTAATGTCTTGTGTGATTTTAATTAAAGGAATTTCATAATTGAAACATAATTCGATAAACCACTCTGGAATCATTTTAATGAATCGATCTGTTTTCAAAATTAAGCCGCTGATGCCAATTCGGCGCATCTTTACGAAAAAATTTTCCAACTCTTTTTCTGGTAAATCATGCAATGCGTAGAAAGAAGTCAAAATTAACTGATTCTTTCTACTCCAGTTCTCGATATCAATCGCTTCTAAGACCATTGCCGAGTCAACTTCATTGTCTAAACCAATCTCTTTCGTCAAAATTTTACCTTTTTTTAAGTCACCTATCGATAATAACTCTCTTAATTTCATCGTTTTCTCCTTTTTTCCTCTTATGGATAAAAATTATACCATTTTTTTAGAATTATGTCCGATGAAAACACTTTCTCGTTTCGATACAATAGCATTGTAAGGAATAGATAGGAGGATGAACAATGTTACACACAGTAATTTTGAAAAACAATTACCAAGACTCCATCAACTTAATGTTATTGACCAATAAAATCAATGCATTAGATGGTGTAACCATGAGTCAAATCATGATGGGAACAGATGCCAACAAAGACATCCTTAACAACACGAACTTGTTAACGGATGAGGCCAATAGTGCATCTGCAAACGACATGATGATTGTGGTTGACAGTGAAAAAGAAAACATCATGGAAGAAGTTATGCCAGCGATTGATGAATTCTTAGATGATTTATCAGCAAAGGGAACTAGTGAAGAAGCACAAGCAGCAACTTCTTGGTCAGAAGCGTTTGATCTTTTACCAGAGGCGAATGTAGCGCTATTCAGTATTCCTGGTGAATATGGTGCGCCAGAAATGGAACGTGCCTTAAAAAATGATTTACACGTGTTCTCTTTCACGGATAATGTGTCAATTGAAGATGAAGTACGTTTGAAAAAATTAGCGCATGAAAAAGGCTTACTAATGATGGGGCCTGACTGTGGAACTGGTATTATCTCAAGTATTCCAATCGCCTTTACAAATGTTGTTTCTCCAGGAAACATTGGCGTTGTTGGTGCTTCAGGAACAGGGATTCAAGAAGTTACAACGATTATTGACCGCTTAGGTGGCGGAGTTGTTCACGCCATTGGTACTGGTGGTCGTGACCTAAGCGACAAAGTAGGCGCTATCACAGTGAAAGATGCTATTGTGGCCTTAGAAAATCACGAACCAACCGATGTGATTACAGTTATTTCTAAACCACCTGCAAAAGAAGTTCGTGATGAAGTGGTTGAATTATTACAAAGCATTTCAAAACCAGTCGTTGCGATTTTCTTAGGAGAAAAACCAACAAGTCACGAAGGCAAAGTTTATCTAGCTCATACATTAGAAGAAACAGCTAAAATTGCTGTTGATTTAGCAAATGATGTGGCCGTGAAGAAAAATTACTTTGAAGCATTAGCAAAACCAGCTGTACCAACATTACCAGAAGATAAAGTTGTAAAAGGCTTATATTCAGGTGGTACATTAGCTTCTGAAGCAGGTATGTTAATTTCTGAAGCTTTAGATCTTGGCGGTTTAGTGAAAGCAGAAGGTTATGTCTTGAAATCTCATGGTTATGAAGTCATTGACTTAGGCGATGATATGTATACACAAGGTCGTCCGCACCCAATGATTGACCCAGATGTTCGTATCGAAAAAATTCGTGAATACGCACAAGATGAAAAAACGGGGATTATCTTATTCGATGTGGTGTTAGGCTACGGTGCTCATGAAGACATGGTTGGTGCGTTATTACCAGCAATTGAAGAAGCGCGTGCCACAGCCAAAGAAGCAGGACGTGATCTTTACTTTGTTGCAACTGTTTGTGGGACGACGAAAGATCCGCAAAATTACCAATCGTCGGTTGATCGTTTGAAAGAAGGCGGCGTTTTAGTTGCAGAAAGCAATGCTAAAGCTGTTCAATTAGCTTTATTACTAAAAGGAATCGAAATTTCAGAAGACGATAAAGAAGTGGTTGCTTACAACGGACCAACTGTCGATGTACCAAAACCAGGCGAAAAAGTAATGGAACTATTAACAACCAAACCAAGAATCATTAACGTTGGGTTGCAAAGCTTTACAGAATCAATCGTTGATTACGGTGGCGAAACTGTTCAATTTAACTGGCGTCCACGTGCTAACGGCAATAAAAAAATGATTAAAATTTTGGATGCTTTGGAAGATTACAGTGAACAAATCGAAGCTGAAAATCACAAAGTAACAGACAAAATTAAAAATGCACAACCATTCTTAGTAGATGTGGTACCTGCGAAATCAGTGATTCCAGAATTAAATGATGACGCACAAAAAACATTACTTCATGCTGGACCACCAATCCAATGGTCTGAAATGACTGGACCAATGAAAGGTGCTTGTATCGGTGCAGCATTATTCGAACGTTGGGCAGACAACGAAGAAGATGCTTTGAAGATTTTTGAAGCTGGCGAAGTACGTTTCATTCCTTGTCACCATGTAAAAGCAGTAGGACCAATGGGCGGTATTACTTCTGGTAATATGCCAGTCTTTGTTGTAGAAAATCGCTTAGAAGGTAACGAAGCATACTGTATCTTGAATGAAGGTATCGGTAAAGTATTGCGTTTTGGTGCTTATTCACAAGAAGTAGTTGATCGTTTAGATTGGATTAAAGATGTTTTAGGACCAACTATTGCGAAAGCCTTGAAACTTTCTGAAGAAGGCTTGAACTTAAACGTATTGATTGCGCGCTCTATTACAATGGGTGACGAGTTCCACCAAAGAAATATTGCCGCATCTTTGAACTTCTTAAAAGAATTGTCTCCATTAATTATCAAAACAGATATTCCAGAAGATCAAAAATACGAAGTAATCAAATTCTTAGCTGACACAGATCAATTCTTCTTAAATGTCATGATGGCAACTGGAAAAGCAATTGTTGATGGTGCCCGTAAAGATACCAACGGAACGATTGTCACAACGATGACTCGTAACGGCGTGAACTTTGGGGTTCGGATTGCAGAAACAGGCGATCAATGGCATACCGCACCAGTAAATACACCAAAAGGTCTTTACTTCACTGGTTTCAGCGAAGAAGACGGAAATCCTGATGTCGGGGATAGTGCAATTACTGAAACAGTAGGCGTTGGAGCAATGGCTATGGTAGCTGCACCTGGCGTAACACGGTTTGTTGGTGCAGGTGGCTTTGAAGATGCGTTAGCAACCTCAAATGAAATGGCAAAAATCTGTGAAGGACACAACCCAACATTCTCAATTCCAACTTGGGATTTCCAAGGAACTTGTTTAGGAATTGATATCCGTAAAGTGGTGGAATTAGGAATTACACCAATCATCAATACAGGGATTGCACACAAAAATGCCGGTGTTGGTCAAATTGGTGCAGGGACAGTTAGAGCACCTCTAGGCTGTTTTGAAAAAGCCCTAGAAGCGTATGCTGAGAAACTAGGCATTACGGTTGAATAACCAACTAGTCATTAGTGACTACATTTTTCCTATCCACCAATATGGCAAGATGGGAACCATTCACAGTGTTTTTGAACGTTCATTTAATCTGAAAGTCCAGGATCAATTAATCAATGTTGCAAACTTCCATAATTATTTATCAAGCTTTGGTATGTTTTTGCCAGATCAATTGTTTCAAGAAATCTTTCCGTATGTACAACAAGGTAATAAAGTCAAAATCACAGAAAATCAGTTGACCTTTTACAGTACAGTCGGCGTGAAAACGATCCAACTCACACCTGCTGAGGTCGTTTCTTTAAACATTACTCATTTCAAGTTAGAAAAAGACCAATTACGCTTGTTGCGAGACCGCTTATTAGCGAGAAACTTAGAACGTAGAATTGGCCTGCCTTTAGACGAACGAGCGAAGCATATTTTCAAAAAAATGAGCCAAAAACAAAAAGTTTGGACACTATCGGAATGGCAAGAAGTAACGAATTATCTGATTGGTCGGGGCAAAGGGTTAACCCCGAGTGGTGATGACATTTTAGTGGCGTATCAAACAATTCTGTTCATACTTGCTGATGAAAGAGCTGCGGCGTTAGCCGCTACTCTTTCGGCAGCAAATTTATCCACAACAGATGTTAGTAAAGGCTATATTGCAAGCTCGGCTAAAGGATATGTAAATTCATTGTTGTATCAGTTACTCTTGGATTTGGAGAACCATCGGGATAATAGAGTTGACGAAAATATTGACAGAATTATACAAATCGGACATTCCTCTGGTAAAGATATGTCATTTGGAATGTTACTAGCTTTACAATCTGTAGAGTTAGATGAGAAGTGAGGAGAAGACATGGAGAATAGTAAAAAAAATCAAGCAGTGCAAGTGAGCAATAGTTACTGGATTAAAGTCGTAGCCATTTTCTTCGTAGGCTGGATTTTAATGTACGCAACACGAACTATTTTTAATCCAGTGATGGGGGTCATTGGAGAACAATTTGGTCTAAGTAACACACAACTTGGTTTAGCCAATAGTATCTTCTTTCTAACCTATGCTGTTGCACAGATTCCTTTTGGGATGATTGGCGATAAAATTGGGCGGAAATTAGTCATTGCTGTTGGGTTTATCGTTCTTGCTATTTCTACTTATTTTAGTGGATTAGCGACAACCTTTGTTATGTTTTTAGTCATTCGTGCAATTGCTGGTATTGGTCAAGGAGCTTACTATGGCCCGCAATATGCGCTATCGACAGAAGCGATTCCAGCAAGTAAACGGACCATCGGTAATGCCATCATCAATAGTGGGATGGCCTTCGGTACATCAGGTGGGTACTTACTTTCAAGTAAGTTGGTTTTAGAAAATGGTGAACATTGGAGCAAACCATTCTTTATCATGGCGATTCCAACGTTTATCGTAGGAATTCTTTTCTATACAATTTTGAAAGAAAAAGTGATTCGTCCTGGTGAAGAAGCTGCACGAGCAGCTGCTGAAGAAGGACCGCAAGAAAAGATCTCATTAAAAGAAATTTTCTCAAATCGTAATTTATTAGCCGCATTTATTTTATGTTTCACAAGTATTTATGCAAACTTTGTCATTATTACTTGGTTGCCACAATTTTTAATTGCTGAACGTGGCTTTACAGGAGCGAGCGTTGGTTTCATTTCATCACTGGTACCATGGGCCTCTATTCCAGGAGCCTTAATCTTCGCTCGTTTGAATGATAAAACAGGTGCGACGAAAAAATTAGTCTTTACATTAGTACCTTTAGCAATCCTATCTGTCTTTGCGATTGCTTTTGTAACAAATCGGACATTGTTAATTTCTGTTTTAATTCTTTATGGGTTAACAGGGAAATTAGCGTTAGATCCAATTATGGTGACTTTTGTTACCAAACATGCACCAAAAGCGGCCTTAGGAACAACGTTAAGTGCCTATAATTTTATCGGGATGTCAGGGTCAATCCTAGCACCGTATGTCACAGGATATTTAGCAGATACAGCAGGCTCAATGCAAGTTGGCTTCTATCTTTCTTGTGTACTATTAGTTATTGGTTTACTAGCTTTTGCTTTCTTAGCTAAAGATGAAAGTAAACCGAAATTAGGTTAATTATCCCTTCGATAATGACTGAAACAATCAAAATGAGCAAGACAAAATCTTTCATTTCGTAAACAAATTATTTCTTATCCGTCGATACTGAAAAGATTTTGTCTTTGCTTTACTAAAAAGGAGCGAATCAATCAATGAGTTTAAACGTAATTGCCCTAGGTGGGAATGCTATTTTAGATACGGATCCAACAGATGAAGGCCAAAAAGCCGTCGTTAATCACGCGGCCAAATATATTGCAGAATTTGTTGCCAAAGGGGAACAAGTCATTGTCTGTCACGGAAACGGACCACAAGTAGGGAATTTGCTTTTACAACAAAAAGCAGGCGAAAGTGAAAAAAATCCAGCGTTGAAATTGGATACTTGTGTTGCGATGACACAAGGAAGCATCGGTTACTGGTTACAAAATGCTTTAACTAATGAGTTTGAAAAACGTAACATTGCTAAACCAGTTATCTCTGTAGTTACGCAAGTGCGTGTGGACAAAGAAGATCCTTCGTTTAAAAAACCATCCAAACCAATTGGTCCATTCTATACAAAAGAAGAAGCTGACGCGGAAGCAGCCAAAGATGGCTCTACGTATGTGGAAGATGCTGGCCGTGGCTACCGAAAAGTTGTTCCATCACCAATGCCTAAAGAAATTGTTGAAAAAGAGGCGGTTCGTGCTTTAGTAGAGGCGGACGTTTTAACTATCTGTTCTGGTGGCGGGGGCATTCCGGTCGTAGCAGAAGACGGACAATACGTAGGCGTGGAAGCGGTTAACGACAAAGATTTCTCTGCACGTGTTTTAGCTGAAAACGTTGATGCAGACCGTTTGATTATTTTGACAGGCGTTGATAACATCTACATTAATTACAATCAACCAGATCAAAAAGCATTAGAACAAATCAGTGTAGCCGAAGCAGAAGAATACATTAAAGAAGGTCACTTTGCTGCTGGTAGTATGCTACCAAAAATCGAAGCTGCCTTAGACTTCGTAAAAGGTGATGACAAACGGAAAGCAATCATTACTTCTATCGAAAACTTAGAAAACATCGATAAAGAAGCAGGAACTGTGATCAGTCAAAAGGGGTAGTTTACCATGAAAAAACCGTCCATGATCACCCAAATTGCAATTGCTGTTGTCGTAGGAATCCTCGTAGGACTCTTGATTCCTGCTAGCGGCAATTACTTGAAAATAGTTGGAGATGTCTTTTTGCGACTGATGCAAATGGCTATTCCTATCTTGATCTTAGGGCAAATTGTCCAAGCAGTTGGCAGTATTAATCCAAAAGAATTAACGAGCCTTGGGGGTAGAACAATCGCTGTTTTCGGGATTTCCTCCTTAGCTGCCGCTTTATGGGGCATCCTAATGGCAGTCATTTTTAATCCAGGATATGGTGTTAAAATGACTGGCTTCCAAGATGCTTCTATTAAAGCGCAAGAAATCTCAATTACTGATACGATTTTAAATTTCGTTCCGAAAAATATTTTTGATTCACTGACTCAAGGATCGATTATTCAAATTATTGTCTTTGCATTATTTTTTGGTTTAGCACTGAATAAATACTTACAAAGCCATCCAGAGACACAACTCTTCCAAATAATTGTGGACTTTAATGAAGTTATCATTACAGTCATTCGATACGTCATGTATCTAGCACCTCTGGGGATTTTTGCTTTAATTGCTTCAACAATTAGTCACTTAGGCCTTCAAATTATTTTACCGTTAGTGAAGTATCTATTGGTCTATGGATTAGGAACTATTTTATTTTTGGGCATCTGGATTTTGGTTATCACATTGTACTGTAAAGTAAGTCCACTACGTTTAATTACAAACATGAAAAATATGTCTGTGATGGCCTTGGCGACAACTTCTTCAGCAATTACTTTACCAGTAGCTTTGGAAGAAACAGAAACAAAATTAGGTTTAAGTAAGCGAATTACTAACTTAGTGTTGCCGTTAGGTATGTCATTAAACAGTAACGGTTCAGCGATGCATATGGCTTTTACTGTAATGACTATCGCTCAGATGTATCAGCTAGATTTTGATATTACGAAAATGATTTACTTAGCAATTACAGCAACGTTTGTCTCACTAGCAAACGCAGTTGTTCCCGGTGCGGGCTTAGTCTCACTGGCAGTGATTGTTCCGCAAATGGGTTTACCCATTGAGAGTATTGCAATTTTTGCAGGCGTCGAATGGTTTGTTGGCATGTTACGAACAATTTTAAATGTCAATTCAGATGTTTACTCTGCTATTCTAGTTGCAAAATCAGTGGATGAAATTGACTATACTGTCTTTAACAGTAGCAATAAGTAGTGAAAAAAGGGGAGGAAATGCAAGGACGAAGAAGAAAATCACTTGTTTTCTTTCCCTTTTTTAAGATTAATGATAAAGGAGCAAGCGCAATGGAAGAAATGGTTGTCGTTACACCGGAAAAATTAGAAAAGCTGATGAAACAAAAATTAGAAGCTGCTGGTTTACATTCTGAACATGCCGAAGAAGTTGCTCGACATTTAACTTTTGCAGATGCTAGCGGTATTCATTCACACGGGGCGGTTCGTATGGATTATTATGCGGAACGGATTGCAAAAGGCGGGATCACGATTGACCCCGAATTATCATTTGAAAAAACTGGACCGTCCACTGCCATTTTTCATGGCGATAATGGCGTGGGTCAATTTGTTTGTAACGAAGCATTAGCTGCTGCAGTTGATCTAGCCAAAGAATCAGGGTTAGCGTATGTTGGCGTTTCTCAAACGAGTCATAGCGGGACGTTATCGTATTATGTTAAAAAAGCAGCGGAACAAGGCATGGTTGCTCTTTCGATGTGTCAATCTGATCCAATGGTGGTACCGTTTGGTGGTACAAGCAATTATTTTGGGACAAATCCAATCGCTTTTGCAGCACCTAGAGCAGGTCATGAACCAGTCGTGTTTGATATGGCTACGACAGTACAGGCTTGGGGGAAAATTTTAGATGCACGTTCAAGAGATGTTGAAATTCCCGACACATGGGCAGTAGACGAAAAAGGCCAGCCAACGACTGATCCTTATGAAGTACGAGGTTTATTGCCGATTTCAGGACCAAAAGGATATGGACTAATGATGATGGTCGATGTCTTAGCTGGTTCGTTGTTAGGCTTACCTTTTGGCAAACATGTCAGCTCCATGTATGCGGATTTAACGGAGAAACGGAATCTGGGTCAGATGTTTTTAGTCATTGATCCAAGCCGCTTTACAGATTCTGAACGATTTAAAGAAAATATTAATCAAATGGTGGAAGAACTTCATAGTGTGCCTACAGCAGAAGGGTTTCAACAAGTTTACTATCCAGGAGAAATTGGTCAGCTAAACTATCAAAAAGCCATGTCAGAAGGCATTGAAATTCCACAAAGTATTTATGATTATTTAGTTAGTGAGATTGTACATTACGATAAATATGGCGGGCAAGGTGCCTTTGCCAAATAATGAGGAGCGCAGAGAGTATTCGCTACTGCGTTGCTCTCGCCTTCTTTCTATTGGAGGAAAGTAAAATGAAAAAATCGTCAAAAGTAGCACTTATTTTTGCATTCTTAGTTAGTATTTTTGTGCCAGTTGCGGCCTTTGCTGATGAGATTGGGGATGTAGTTGCCCCGACAGGAATCATGGCATTAGTTGTGATTATTCCATTGATTGTTGTTTTGGTTCTATTGTTTATGAAAGTCGATATGATTATCGCTGGTTTAATTGGTGGCGTCTTAGCGATGCTGATTGGTGGCATTGGACTAGAAGAAGCGAATAAACAGATGTTGGAAGCTATCCCAATGATGTTAGGAATTACCGTTCCCATCATTAATTCAGCTGTTGCGATGGCAGTCTTTAAAGCAGGTAGTTATTCAGCTGCATTAACTTTAGCCAAACGAGGCACAAAAGGAAAAGTCGAGTATGTTTCAGCTTTTATTGTTATCTTATTAGCCGCAGCCACATATATGTCAGGAATTGGTGGCGGAAGTGCGATGGTTATTGCACCATTGGCCTTTGCTGCAGTTGGGGTTGTTCCTGAATTAATTGCAGCAATGTCTTTAGCTGCTGCGGTATCATTTACAACATCACCCGCTTCATTAGAATCAAGTATTGTTTCAAAATTAGGCGATATCAGTGTCGGTTCATATGTTTCAACCATGCGACCTTACTGGTTATTCTTCGTAGCATTAGCGATTGTTTTAGCCTTTTGGGGAACGAAACATAGAAATGTTGGCTTTAAAGAGTCGGCAGATGATGAATTTGATAAAAAGAGCAATGGTGAATTATTTAAAATTACCTTGCCAGCCATTTTCTTATTGTTTGCTGTAATTTTTGGACCAATTGTGAATGATTTAATTGGTTTTGCCTTCTTTACGCCACTTGTATACATGATTTTAACATTAGTTTTAATTTTCTTATGTACAGATTTCTCAATGAACAAATCTGTCGAAGCGATGGTAGATGGGTCTACATATATTTTGACTCGTTTATTCCAAGTAGGGATTTTCTTAGCCTTTATTAATGTTATTGCACAAACAGGAACGTTTGCTGTAATCGCAGGTGTTGCTGAAAATGCACCAGCCTTTATTGTCGTGCCAGTTGCCATTTTAACAGGGATTTTAATTGGGATTCCAGCTGGGGCCTACGTAGGTTCTGTTTTAACTTTAGTGCTACCAGTTGCTGTATCGTTGAACTTCCCGCCGTTAGCATTAGGTTTTGTAGCAATGGGTGTTGGTTTAGGTAGTCAAATGAGTTTCGTTAATATTACTATGCAAGCTTTATCTTCAGGCTTCCAAATTCCAATTTTGGATGTTGTTAAAGGAAACGTGAAATGGTTAAGTATTGCCTCTGTACTATTATTAGTTATCGGTTTAATCTTTGGATAAAAAACAATTTAGGGAGTGGAAAACATGGATTTATTAATTAAACAAGTTCGTCTTCAAGACGGTGAAGCATTACAAGATGTAGCTATTAAAGAAGGTAAAATCATTGAAATCGCCCCAGTTATTACTGGCGATGCCAAAGAAGTCATCGAAGCAGATGGTCGTGTTTTAATCCCAGGTTTTGTAGAAAGCCATTTACATTTGGACAAGGCATTAATCGCTGATCGTAAACCAAATAAATCAGGTACGTTGAAAGAAGCAATTGAAGTAACCGCAGAATTAAAACCAACATTTACCGAAGAAGACATTTACGACCGTGCCAAACGTGCTTTAGAAATGTTAATTGTTCATGGGACCACGGCGTTAAGAACGCATGCAGAATTTGACCCAGCGCAAGGTTTTACTGGCTTCAAAACAATTATGCGTTTGAAAGAAGAATACAAAGAGTTAATTGACATGCAAGTAGTTGCGTTTCCGCAAGAAGGAATTTTTAAAGCCCCTGGAACAGAACAAATGATGTATGAAGCAATGGATATGGGCGCAGACGTTGTCGGCGGTATTCCTTATAATGATGCACCAGCGAAAGAACATATTGATTTAGTGTTTGAAATTGCTAAAAAATATGATAAAGATGTAGATTTACACCAAGATTTTGCCGATGAAGCTGATGATATGAGTATTGAATATTTATGTGAAAAAACCATCGCTGAAGGCTACCAAGGCCGTGTTTCAGTGGGCCACTTAACGGCATTGCATGCCTTACCTGAAGCAGAATTGGCGCCTATTATTGCAAAAATGGCGGAAGCAAATATTAGCGTGATGGCTTTACCAGCAACGGATTTACATTTAGGGGCTCGTGGTGATCAGTACAATGTTCGACGTGCGGTTACGCCAATTCGTAAATTACGCGATGGTGGCGTGAATGTCTGTATTGCTACGAATAATATTCGCAATGCTTTTACACCATATGGCACAGGGGATATTGTTCAAACAGCGATGTTAGCCATTCCTGTTGGGCACCTAGGTGGAGCGGATGACTTAAAAACAGTGCTACCAATGGTAACAACAAGTCCTGCTCGTGCGATGGGACTAGAAGGATACGGTGTCGCAGTTGGGAATAAAGCAGATTTAGTCTTATTAGACACAAAAGTGGTTGAACATGCGATTATTGATATTCCAGAACGGTTATATGTTATTAAAAACGGCCGTGTTACAGTCAAGACAGACAAAAAAGTCGAAATCATTCGTTAAGAAAAAAAACAAAAAGCTCAAAATGTTAGTTGTCAAAACTAACATTTTGAGCTTTTTTTGATAAAGGTAAAGCTAGGAAGGTGAAAATATGATTAATTTATCCTGTTTTAGCTATGATTCTCTATTGAAAAGTTTATTTTCAGTTTATTTTTGGTCGATTTTCCTTGATATATATAGAATCTTCAGGAAATGCTCCTGTCTGTTTAAAATTCGGAATTTCAGAAATTATTCTTTTTTGCTAAACTAGTTATAACTGGTTAGTAAAAAGAAGTATTGGACGAATAGCGCTGAAACAAGTGAATGATCCAAAGTATAAAGAAAAATGAAACCGATACCACAAGACAAGACTGTTGCTGAAAATGGTAAGTGATCATTCTGCTAAGTTTAGTGTCTTAATGTTTAGTTAACTAAGAATTGTTGGATTGTTCTTTAGAAAGAAGGGACAATATGAAGCGAAGTAAATGGAAAGAATTGATAGTAACGGGCATCTGCCATATATTAGTATTCCCCATACTAATACAGACAACTGTTTTTGCAGAAACATTACCAAGTACAAAACAAGTAAGAGAAGGAACCAATCATTCATTAACAGCAGAAAAAGCCGAAAGTGAACAACCACAGACAAAGGATAAACTACATGATGAAGAACCACTAGCATTGCCAAAAAGTGAGTTAATCGATAATGAGGCTAATGTTACAAGTCAAACGATTAGAGAAAGAATTGAGACGCCTAACCTAACTTATCGTTATGGATTTATTAATGAAGAGGGGCAGCCAGTAAACGCCAATGAGATCCTTCTACAGTATCATAGTTGGCAAGGCAATTCCCCAGATGGCATAAATGTGTGGGAAGGTGAAAGTCAACCAGTGACAGCATCTACAGTGGCTAATTTAAAAGAAGTGGTAATTCCAAGTGAGAAAGTAGCCGTCTATTCCGACATGTCAACGGTGCTTGCAGCGAGTAATCAAACATTTTTTTTACCAAGATATTATACTTCTTTAAGCTTATACAATAAGAAAGGGGAAATTGATCCCAATTATCCGCTGCCAACTATTTCCGACGCATCAGGAAACCAATATCCAACAACAATTTCGCAATTTGAATTGGAAAAAATGTCTGCACAACAATATAGTCAGAAAACAGGAGTAACGTTTAACATTAGCGAGAGTCAAAAACTAATCGTTCCTTTGTACAACCAAGTGAAGGTTGATTCATCGAATCAATCTGGGCTATTGAATTACTTTAAATTTTCAGGGCCGGTTTATTATCATGTTACCAATCGCAAAGTGACAGAACATTTTGTGGATACTCAAGGGAAACCAATCCCTCCACCACCGGGGTTTAGACAAGGAAAGCAAACACTTATTGAGCGTGACCCTTACACCTTTAAACAGAAAGATCTTTTGCCAATTAGCTATGAAATTGACTCAAAAACGTATCAATTTCAAGGATGGTATAAAGGGAAAACGAAACCTGAAAATTTAGAAAAAAGCGTAACGCCCAGTTATGATATTACCTATGACGACAATGATGATTTAACTGTTGTCTATAAGGAGATACCTCAAAAAAATTATACATTTGAGGATGTCAATGGTGTTGAAATTGCACCACCATCTGATTTTATTCAGGATCACCAACAACCAATAACTACGGATGGCTTTCGCTATTTAGCTGGAAAAAAACTGCCACAACAATACAGCGTTAACGGTAAAACTTATTTATATCAAGGTTGGTATCAAGATAAAACAAAACAAGAGAGCTTAGAAAAAACGAAGCGACCCATAAACTCCCCTGTTTTTAATGAAATGAACGCTATTACAGCAGTGTATAAGGAAATAACTGCAAAAGCTGAAATGCAAATAGAAGGACTAGTCAAAGTCATGCCAAGTGGTTATATACAAATTTGGCAGATTATGCTTACAAATGTGGGAGAAGTACCGTTAAAAAAAATAAACTTAAAGCCAGCAAGTGGTTGGTCACCAGGTCTAGCTCGGCCAATCCAAGTCACGATTCGTGTTGGATCTGAACCAAACAAAATTGTTCCTATTACTGATGAAAATTGGCGAGTTGGCATTGCTTTAAATACGGAAGTGCCTATTGGTCAGACAGCAACTATTATGATGACAACAATTGCTACAGGTGAACCAGATCAAGTGTTACAAGCGGCTGTTGAAATGAATGGAAATTTTTCTGCTGTTCACGCAGCTGATACTGTCAGAATCCAACCTAAAAATCAAGAAATTGTGGCACCAGATGAGGAAGGTTTTATCAGCACACCAACTTTTGATTTTGGTAAAGTCGCCATTTCTAGCAACACGCAGCAACATGGTTTAAAGCAGGCAGCAGATTATTATGAAAATGGTCAGGAAAATCCATATTTACGTTTGAAAAAATCACAACCCAATTGGGCACTAACTGCAGAACTATCCCCCTTTGAAGGAAGAGTGGATCAACTATCATCAATGACAAAGTTATTGTTAGGAACAACCAATGTTTCAGGTTTTATTCAGTACAATCAACCAACGGAAACTAAAGTTGCTCTTGGCAAAACAACCGCTATTCAATTAGTTGCCAACGGTGTAGCTAGCCATATTGTTGCCAATGGTCAGTTTGACGAAAGTGATGTTTATCAATTTGATTTTTCTTTTGATCAAATCAAATTAGAAATTCCAGCAAATCAAGGTAGAAAAGATCAAACTTATCAAGCAATGGTGACTTGGAATTTAGTGACAGGCCCATAAGTCCATAAAAAATAAATTGAATAGTTTGATCAAAAATATTGCATAGAAATAATAAAAGGCGGCTCAACGAAGCGGCCTTTTTCTTGATTCGTTACCAAAATATAACGAATTTTGTAACAAAAACGTTTAATAAAAAGAAGGAAAAATGATTAATTTTACGAAAAAAAGCATATATCGACAAAAAAGAAGCAAAATTTGAATAAAAAAAGAAAAAATATGAAAAAAAATCGAAGAATTGTTTAACAATTGAAAACACGTGAAAACTAGTCGTGACAAGGTGTAAAAGCCTTACAAAAGGTAAGTTTACCTATTATGGAGAAAGAAGGAGTGATCTGAAATGTTTTTGTAACATTTCTATTGCTTAATTGAAATATGGGTGTGGTAGAATGTTTTTGTCGTAAGAAAAGATTAAGATATTTTAAATAAACTTTAGAAATTAATTCGGAGGAATGACAAGTGAAGAAACGTCTATTTGCATCAGTATTACTATGTTCATTAACGCTATCAGCAATTGCTACCCCAAGCATCGCTTTGGCGGACAATGTTGATAAAAAAATTGAAGAAAAAAATCAAGAAATTTCATCATTAAAAGCAAAACAAGGGGATTTAGCTTCACAAGTATCTTCTTTAGAAGCAGAAGTATCTTCAGTATTTGATGAAAGCATGGCTTTACGTGAACAAAAGCAAACACTAAAAGCAAAATCAGAACAATTACAACAAGAAATTACAAACTTGAATCAACGTATTGAAAAACGTAACGAAGCAATCAAAAATCAAGCACGTGATGTTCAAGTTAATGGACAAAGCACAACAATGCTAGATGCAGTTTTAGATGCGGACTCAGTTGCAGATGCAATCAGCCGTGTTCAAGCTGTTTCAACAATCGTAAGTGCCAACAACGACTTAATGCAACAACAAAAAGAAGACAAACAAGCGGTTGTTGATAAAAAAGCTGAAAACGAGAAAAAAGTGAAACAACTTGAAGCAACAGAAGCTGAATTAGAAACAAAACGTCAAGATTTACTTTCTAAACAATCTGAATTAAACGTAATGAAAGCTTCATTAGCATTAGAACAATCATCAGCTGAAAGTTCTAAAGCTGGCTTAGAAAAACAAAAAGCAGCTGCTGAAGCAGAGCAAGCACGCTTAGCTGCTGAACAAAAAGCTGCAGCTGAAAAAGCTAAACAAGCTGCTGCAAAACCAGTTCAAGCTAAAGCAGAAGTAAAAGCAGAAGCACCAGTTGCCTCTTCTTCAACAACAGAAGCGCAAGCGCCAGCAAGCTCAAGCTCAGCAACTGAATCAAGCACGCAACAAACAACTGAAACAACTACACCAAGTACAGATAATAGTGCAACAGAAAATACTGGCTCTTCTTCAGAACAATCAACAACACCAAGTGGTAGTGAAAGTAATGGTGAGGGAACAGTTACACCACCAACACCAGAACCAGATAAAAAAGATCCAATTCCAACACCACCACCAGCTACAGGTGATGTGACGCTTGATGCATTGAACGTTCTACGTCAATCATTAGGTTTACGTCCAGTAGTATGGGATGCAGGCTTAGCAGCTTCTGCAACTGCTCGTGCAGCACAAGTTGAAGCAGGTGGCATTCCAAATGATCACTGGTCTCGTGGAGATGAAGTTATCGCAATTATGTGGGCGCCAGGTAACTCAGTAATCATGGCATGGTACAATGAAACAGGTATGGTAACAGCTTCAGGTAGCGGTCACCGTGATTGGGAAATTAACCCAGGTATTACACGTGTCGGTTTTGGTTACTCAGGTAGCACAATCGTAGGACACTCAGCCTAATCAGCAATGATAAAAATAGACGTAAGCAGCTTCTGAAAAGAAGCTGCTTTTTTCATTACTATTTCATCCATCTCCGTTGACAAATTTGCTAAACGTGGTATTCTAATTATAATCTAATAATTTCCGTTGAATAGGAAAGTAAATACAAGACAGTTGGTAGAGAGACTTTGGTTGGTGAAAAAAGTTAGATGTCTGTATCGAAAAATGGCCTAGGAGGAATTTTTGTCGAAACGTAGGCAAAAACGTAATGTCTTTCGTTAACAAGACCGCTGATTATGATTGTCAGTTGAAGGGAAAGAGTCATCTTTCCGAAAAAAGGTGGTACCGCGATAATAATCGCCCTTTTACTAGTTACGGCTAGTAAAAGGGCGTTTTTTTATAAATAAAAATAGGAAAGAGTGAGGCAAATGAGTAGTCAGATTCCTTTTACAGTTGATCATGTGGGAAGTTTTTTACGTCCGGAAACAATTAAGAAAGCACGGAAAAAGGTCCAAGCAGGTGCTTTATCTCAAGCAGAGCTACGTCTTATTGAAGATGAGGAAATCAAAGCATTAGTAGCAAAACAAAAAGCTGGCGGTTTACGGGGAATCACAGATGGTGAATTTCGTCGCGGTTTTTGGCATATTGATTTCTTAGAAGGATTAAATGGTGTGACAGGCTATATCCCAGAAACGGGGTATAACCAAACCTTTCATGGAAAAGCAGCTCCAGCCTATAATATCCGCGTAGTGGATAAAATATCTTTTCCTGCGCAACATCCATTTTTAGAGGACTTTTCATTTTTAAAAGAGGTGGTGGAAGTTGGTGATGGCACGGTAGCCAAAGCAACGATCCCTAGTCCGACCATGATTTTACGTCAAGAAATTTTATCCAACGACGGCACCTCGCGTATTCAAACAATTTATCCAGAGATTGGTGATTTTTATAAGGATTTAGCACAAACATATAAAGATGCAATTGCGGCCTTTTACGAGAGAGGTTGCCGTTATTTGCAATTTGATGATACAAATTGGGCGTTTCTAGCGGATCAGACAAAACAAGAAGAATTACGAGCCAAAGGAATACAGCCAGAAGAAATTGCACAAGTGTGTACCACGATTATTAATGAAGCCTTAGCTGGCAAGCCAGAAGATTTAACTGTAACCACACACATTTGCCGTGGGAACCATGCTTCGTCTTGGTTATTTTCAGGTGGTTATGAACCGATAGCAAAAGAATTATTTGCTACGAATTATGATGGTTTTTTCTTGGAATATGACTCAGATCGTGCAGGGGACTTTTCACCATTAAGACATTGGCAAAATAATGGCAGCAAAGTCGTTTTAGGTTTAGTTACTTCTAAGTTTCCTGGATTAGAAGAGACTGAACAAGTGAAAGCACGAATTGAAGAAGCCCAACAGTTTGTTCCTTTAGAAAACTTAAGTATTAGTCCGCAATGCGGTTTTGCTTCAACGGAAGAAGGAAATCGTTTGACGGAGAAAGAACAATGGCGCAAAGTTCAATTACTTCAAGAAATTGCTAGAGAAGTATGGTAAAAAACTGGGACATAAGTCTAAACGGCTTATGTCCCAGTTTTTTCATTGTATTATTTTAAATATTGATCTTTAGTAAAATTCGTGTGTTCATACTCGCCGTTGTCACCATAAAAGCGGTTATAGCGTTGTTTGAATTTGCGGAATAAATAAATGACTGTCACTTTAACTAGGCAATACATTGGAATCCCAAAAATAACGCCCATTAAACCAAACAGTTCACCCATAACTAACAAGACAAGTAAAATAGTAATCGGATGGACTTTTAATTTATCGCCCATCACACGAGGAATAACAAAATCACCATGAATCAATTGGATGGCAAACCAGACGATAACAAATTTAACTACCATAAATGTGGAATCCTGAAAGGCAATAATCAATCCAGGAATAAAGGCAATAAATGGCCCGATATAAGGAATAATACATAAAATACCCGCAGCTAAAGCTAAAATGCTACCAAATTGTAAACCAATTAATAGAAAAGCTGGCCAATACATAATCCCTAAAACCAACGAAGCAATGACTTGACCTTTTAGATAATCGCCAATTTGAATGTTGGCAATTTGGCTATATTCATCAAAATCAGGACGAAAAGCTGGGGGAATGATGCCTTTTACAAAGCGATAAAACTTTTCTTTGTCTTTTAAAAGGAAAAAGGCGATGATAGGTCCTGTAAACAAGGTTAGGAAAGTAGAAGAGACTGCAGAAAAGACGCTTCCCAGACCTTGTGCGCCTGTTTGTAGGTAATCCCCTGCAAAGTCTTTAAAGGAGTTTGCAAGTTTGCCCCAGAGCTGATTAATCGACTCATTAGCAGATTCTAAATCTTTTGCAAAAGGTGTTTTAGCCATAAATTCTTGTACTGTTTGGAGCGTGCTTTTCCAAAAACTTGGGAATTGTTTGATTAATTCTTCCGTTTGGTCTTGGATAATTGGGAAAAGTTGCAGTCCAGCTAACACTAATAATGCAATAATTAAGACATAGAGAATCGCAATCGCCCAAACACGGGGAATTTTTTTCTCAAGGCGTTTCACCATTGGATTAAGCAAATAAAATAGAATAATACCAAAAAGTACCGGGCCTAAGACGGCACTAAAAATAACAAAAATTGGTTTAAAGATAAATGAAACAGTGTTGAATAAAAAGATAGTTACAGCAATTAGACAAAGGATAGTTAATGTGTAAAGTAAATTTTTCCCACCTAAAAAGCGGATCCACTTGGTACTTTCTTTATCCATAAGTTGCTCCTTTCGTTAAGCTTTATTTCTAAAATGACCAATAATTTCAATGACACCCATGAAAATCAGGATAAATCCAAAGACTTGCATCAAAACTAAGAGACTTTTGAAGGGGTTGAAAACTAAAACAGCTCCAGCGATTAAAACCAGAATACTGTAGATAAGCGCGCCTGTTTGACGAGTATTTAAAGCAAAAGTCAATTGAACGAGGCCGTTTATAACAATGCTAATCCCTAATAAAAACGGCAGAATCGAAACGATCACTGGTGCAAAAAATAAAAAGGCTACTGCTAAGACGACAAAGATTAAACCTGTTACGAAACCAAGTCCCCAGCTACCCGTTTGTTTTTTTATTTTGTAGTCATCATAAATATTAATTAACCCTAAAAGCATCAAATAACCAGCAATTAAATAACCGACGAACTGGAAGAAAGCACCGGGATTAAAGACAATGGCACTTCCGATAACGATAAAGACGGCGTCGCGCAATAGGGTATGGCGCCGAAAATTTTCTCTAAAAGTTTGGAACATAAAAATCCTCCTCAATGTTATTGTTTCTTTTATTCTAGCGGAAAAAAGAAAAAAGTGCGAGTGGTAGCTCTAAAAAGTGTTGGAAACTGTGTCTTTAGAAAAAATAACATTAAAAATTAAAAAAGTCTTACAAATGAGCGAAAATTGGCATATAATGGAAAGTGAAATTTTATTTTAAGAAGGAGAGATTTGATGGATTTATTACCTTTATTAGGCGTATTGATCGTCATTGTCGGCTTCGCATTGAAATTTGATGCTATCTTGATTGTGATGGTTGCTTTAATAGTGACGGCTTTTACTGGCGGGCTTGGTTTGACATCAATGCTAGAAACACTAGGAACAACCTTTGTGAATAATCGAGGCATGGCTATCTTTATTATTATTATGTTAGCAACAGGAACGTTAGAAAGAAATGGCTTGAAAGAGTCAGCAGCTACGTTGATTAAACGATTCAAAAAGGTATCTGCTGGTGTGATTATTGACATTTATGGTGTCTTTCGGATTATCTTCGCCGCTTTTAACGTAAGTTTCGGTGGGGTAGCAGGTTTTGTGCGTCCGATTATTTTGCCAATGGCGTTAGGAACAATTGAATCAAAAAATTTACCAATGGTGCCAGAGTATGAAGAAGAACTAAAAGGGATGGCTTCAGCCATGGAAAATATCTGTTGGTTCTTTGGTCAAGTTTTGTTTGTTGGTGGGGCTGGGGCATTGCTTGTTCAATCAACATTGAAAGATTTAGGCTATGAAGTGACATTAGGTAAACTGGCTTTAGTGGAAGTACCAGTCGCCTTAGTTGCCTTAATTTCGGCAAGTATTTACTTTACTTTAAAAGAAAAAAGATTACGTAAAAAATATTATGGACAGGAGGGACTGAAATGAGTTTTTTCACAGATCCAAGTATTGATTTGAGTGCAAAGTTATTGGAAGTCCTTTACATTTTTATGGGGATTATCTTGTTATATACGAGTTTTCGTAGTTTTCGTGATAAAACCAATCAACATGCGTATGGGACTAGTTTATTCTGGGGAATTTTAGGAATCTTAATCGGTTTTGGTCGGTTTATTCCACCAGTTGCCTGTGGCGTACTTATTTTTGTGATGACAATTCCGGCAATTCTTCAAAAAGTGACAAAAGGAGAAAGTCGCTTACCTTCGAAAGAATACATGGAAAAAATGTCTCAAAAATTAGGAATGAAGATTTTTATTCCCGCACTAAGTATCGGGGTTTTTGCAATTCTTTTTGCCACATTGACTACTTTAGGAGCTTTAGTCGGTGTCGGTGTTGGTGTCTTTGTAGCGATTTTCATCATGATGTTCTTTTCTAAAAATAATACGCCGAAAGTATTTTTTGATGATGCGGCGGAAATGTTAGAAACAGTCGGTCCTCTTAGTACGTTGCCAATGCTGTTAGCTTGTTTAGGTGCTGTTTTTACTAGCGCTGGTGTTGGTGAGATTATTTCAAAAGGGGTTAGTGCCGTAGTACCAGCAGGAAATGTCAATGTAGGGATTATTATTTATGCTGTGGGAATGGTTATTTTTACGGCTATCATGGGCAATGCCTTTGCAGCAATAACCGTGATGACAGTCGGAATTGGTGTGCCGTTTGTCTTTTCTTTAGGTGCAGATCCCGCATTAGTTGGGATGGTTGCCTTAACATGTGGTTTTTGTGGTACACTGTTAACACCGATGGCTGCGAACTTTAATATCGTACCTGTAGCCATGTTGGAAATGAAAGATAAGTACGGCGTCATTAAAAATCAATTGCCGATTGCACTTTTCATGTTAATTTTCCAAATTGTTTATATGATTCTATTCAAATAAGAAAGGATGATCGAAATGAAAGTTGTCGTTACTGGCTTTGATCCATTTGGAGGAGAAGCAATCAATCCTGCCTTTGAAGCAGTCAAAAAATTACCTGCTGAAATTGCAGGAGCTGAAATTATTAAAGTTGAGGTGCCAACTGTTTTTGGCACTAGTGGTGAAAAAGTGGCTGAAGCAATTGAAACCCATCAACCAGATATGGTGATTTGTGTTGGACAAGCAGGCGGCCGTCAAACAGTCACTGTTGAAAAAGTGGCGATTAATTTAGCGGAAGCGCGTATCCCGGATAATGCAGGACAACAACCAAGCGATGTGCCGTTGGTTGAAGATGGAGCAACAGCCTATTTTACAAATTTACCGATTAAAGCGATGGTAAAAAATTGTCATGACCATCAATTACCTGCAGCGATTTCTTATACAGCAGGAACCTTTGTATGTAATGATATTATGTATCACTTACTACACTTAATTAACACTAAATATCCAACTATTCGTGGCGGATTTATTCATGTTCCGTTCCTACCAGAACAAACAATTGATAAACCAACGTTTGCTTCTATGTCATTAGAAGCAATCACAGATTCTTTGTTCTATATGATTGAAGCAGCAGTAAAAACGCAAGAAGATATTCAACTACAAGGTGGCACAACCCATTAATTAACAGGCGCTTTCGTGAGAACGGAGGCGCTTTTCTATTTTTACAAAAAGAAAAAGTAATTTTTGTTGGCGTGTGAAAAAATTTTTTATACTATTTTCGTTGACAAGTCGGTTTCTTCTTGGTATATTGAGATTCATAAATTATTAGCCCAGTAGGAAATAGATGTTTTGTTCAGAAAGTCGATGGTTGCTGCGAATCGATCAAGTCTATTTGTGAATTACACTAATAAGTAGTAACAATTACATAATACATAAGCGAGAAGCAAGTAAGCTTCTAATTAAGGTGGTACCGCGGAGAGATTCGTCCTTATTCTTTAAGGATGAATCTCTCTTTTTATGTAGCTTTAGGAGGCGTTTTCAATGAGTTGTGGAGGGGTTATTCGTTATCATAAGATCCTTTAATGTCAGAGTATTCAGAAAAAAGATTAGAGGAGAGTAACGAAATGAAAGAAAAACAGAAAAAGAAGACCGTGAGTGTTCGAGAAGCAAGTATCGTATTATTAATTATTGTGGCAGCTATTGCAACAGGAGTAATTGGCTTAAAGATATCGCCAAATATTACTATTTTGTTTGTGATTGCATTGATTTTAGGCTACGCAATGTTTCGTAAAGTACCATTTGATCAAATGCATAAAGGGATTGTTGATGGCTTGAAGCCAGGAATTATTCCAATTTTTATTTTCATTTTAGTGGGGGCATTGATTGCCGTTTGGATTCAAGCAGGAATTATTCCAACGATTATGGTTTTTGGTTTTAAAATGATTAGTGTTAAATGGTTTGTGCCGTCAGTTTTTATTGTCTGTGCGATTGTCGGCAGTGCAGTAGGTAGTGCTTTTACAGTGATGTCAACAATTGGAATTGCCTTTTTCGGTATTGGCAGTACCTTAGGGTTAAATCCTGCTTTAGTTGTGGGGGCGATTGTTTCTGGTTCAGTTTTTGGTGATAAAATGTCACCTTTATCAGAATCAACAAACTTAGCCGCAGCGATTGTTGAAGCGGATTTGTTTAAACATATAAAAAACTTGATGTGGTCGACTGTACCAGCATTTATCGTCTCTTTAATCTTGTTTATGATTTTAGGACAAACGTACGCGAATACTAGTCTGACAGAAGTAGTTCAAGTTATTCAAGTATTGGAAGACCACTTTACCATTTCAATTTGGTCATTGTTACCATTAGCCTTAATGTTAATCTGTGCCTGGCGCAAAATTCCAGCGATTATCACGATTTTGTTGAACATTATTGTGGCAGTAATTATGATTATTATTCAAAATCCGAAAGTATCGTTGCAGGCATTAGGAAACACGTTGGAAAATGGGTTTGTTTCTCAAACGGGGAACGCACAAATTGATCAATTATTAAGTCGTGGCGGGATTATGAGTATGATGCCGACTGTGGCACTTATTATTCTAACGTTGTCTCTAGGTGGCTTATTAATGGAATTAGGATTGATTTCTGCGGTCATGGAAGTTGTTTCTCAGAAAATGAGCAGTACACCGAAATTGATTTTATCAACGTTATTAACAGGAATTGGCGTAAATATTTTTATTGGTGAACAATTCCTATCGGTTATTTTACCAGGGAATGCCTTTAAAGAAGTTTACAAAAAAGAAGGTTTGGATCCGACTGTTTTAGGCAGAACCTTGGAGGATGGTGGGACGGTTATTAACTACCTCATTCCTTGGGGGATTGCAGGTAGCTTCGTAGCGGGGACCTTTGGCGTACCAACGTTGACTTACTTACCATTTGTTTTCTTTAGCTTATTATCGCCTGTCTTCTCAATGGTCAGTGCATTTACTGGTTTAGGAATTAAGCGGTTATCAGCAGAACCTGTTACCGAAAAATAGATTGATTAAAATAGAACAGTTGATGGGGAATACTGTAGTTTCTCCCTGTCAATTGTTCTATTTTTCTTGTAAAAAAGGTTGCATTTTTAGAAAGAAACAGTTATAGTTGACTAGTCAATTGTTGACGAGTCATCTTTTTAAGGAGGAAACTATGTCGTTATCATTACGGGAAGTCAGCCAATTATTATGTCAGTTAAAGGTATTAGATCAAAAAATTACCAAAGTTTTTGAAGAGCAAGTTGGCTTGAGTTTGACTCGTTATGAGTTGCTGATGATTTTAAAAGAACGTCAGCCGTGTCTTCAAACGGAGATTCAAGAACACTTAAAAATCGATAGTGGTGCGGTCACTCGCCATTTGAAAATTTTAGAAGAGAAACAGTATGTGACACGACAGCGAAATCCAGAAAATAATCGGGAAGTGCTAGTGCATTTAACAGAAAAAGCACAACAAGAACTACAGCAATGTACAGCCAAGCAACAAACGGTAACAGAAATTATTCCCAGTACATTTACAAAGGACGACTGTCGCCAATTAAAAGAACTTTTGACAAAACTAGATCAAAGTATTACAACGAAAGAGGTATGATAGAATGACAACATATACAACGAATGATTTTTCAGAGATTGTTTTTGGCCGCAAATCGGTTCGGGTGTACGATGAAACCCATAAAATTTCTCATGAAGAAATGTTAACAATGATTCAAGAAGCGACCACTGCCCCTTCTTCTGTTAACATGCAGCCATGGCGTTTTGTCGTAGTGGAAAGTGAAGCAGGCAAAGAAAAATTAAAACCCTTAATTCGCTTTAATACGCGTCAAAATGAAACATCTTCTGCAATGCTCTTAATTTTTGGTGATTTAAACTGCCATGAGCGAGGAGAGGAGATTTACAATCAAGCCTATGCTAGTGGTAAAATGCCTAAAGAAGTACGGGACCAACAATTAGCAGCCATTATTCCCCATTATGAAAGTTTAAGTAGAGAACAAATGAATGACATCGTAAAAATTGATGCGAGTTTAGCAGCTATGCAATTTATGTTAGTGGCCCGAGCTCACGGATATGAAACAAATCCAATCGGTGGTTTTGAATCGGAAAAATTAGCCGAAACATTTGGTTTAGATCAAGAGCGCTATGTCCCAGTAATGATTTTATCTGTGGGTAAGGGCATGGAAACTGGCTATGAATCTGTTCGTTTAGCACCAGAAAAAATCACGACATTTGAATAGGCAATAAAAAATGACGGCGTACGCTTGCATTAACCAACGATCTTAAAGAAAGTTGGCTAATGCAACAGCGATGCCGTCATTGTCGTTGGATAAAGTGACTTCCGTTGCGATGCTTTTAAGCTCGTCAACGGCGTTTTCCATAGCAATCCCCGTGCCGGCCCATTCCAACATTGTATAGTCGTTGTGACCATCACCAAAAGCAATTACTTCTTCAGCAGTTATGCCTAACTGTAGGGTTAGTTTTTCTAAAGAACGCGCTTTATCAATATTTTTAGCGGTAAATTCAAAATAGAAAGGAGCGGAAAAAGCAGCGGTGACGGTTTCTTTGAAAGGCGCGTAGATGGCCTCATGATATTTTTGTAAATAGGCGGGTTCACCAGCAATTAAAATTTTGTTCAAGGGAAAGTTTAGTCTGGCGGCTAAATCATGCCACTCACATAATTGAAAGTTGCCGCCCCGTGATTCATATTCAATAATATTAAAATCACCAGTCTCTAAATGTAAGGTGTTATGAAAAACATCATTGACATACATAAATGTTTCATCATTAATCATTGGAATTACGTCAAATTGTTTCAAATGCTCTAAAATTTGTTGACTCAATGACTTTGAAATTGTCTGATTAAATAGTTGTTGCTGACTGCCATGGTGGGTGACACAAGCGCCGTTATAGGAAAGTAAGTGTCCATTATAATGAGCCATCTCCAATTCATCTGCTAAGGGCCGCATACCGTTAGTCGGGCGGCCAGAAGCCAAAATCAGTGATAGGCCTTGCTTTTGTGCATCTACTAATGCTTGTCGCGTTTTTGGTGAAATCTTTTTTTCTGAAGTTAACAAGGTACCATCAATATCCATTACAATTGCTTTGATTGCCATAATTGGCCTCCAATCCGAAGAGTTTCTTTCTTTTAGTATAAAAGTTTTTTCTATTAATGTAAACGGATTCTCTTGTGAGGTGTATAAAAGAATTATTTTACAAAAATCTATACTATTTTTTTGTGAAATTTCATATAATAGAAGTATTCTAATTATCTACATAGAGAGCGAGGGACAAGGAATATGAAGGAAAAAGAAATGCATTCGCTCTTTTTTAAACATAAGTTTGTGAAAGTAACCCCCTATTTACGTCGTTTTGGTCATCGTTTGAGTGGGATGATTATGCCAAATTTGAGTATTTTTATTGCGTGGAGCTTATTGTCTTTGGTGGCTGGCTATACGACAGGGAATCTACGGCTAGCTCTTTCTGAAGTCGAAACGATAATGATTCGAGTTGTTTTACCGATTCTAATTGGTTTTACAGGCGGAAAAATGTTCGAGGAACAACGTGGCGGCGTTGTTGCTGCTATTGCGACAGTGGGCGTGATTGTTTCCACAGATGTTCCACAGTTGTTTGGTGCTATGTTTATTGGTCCTTTAGCAGGATATACTTTCGCCAAAATTGAACAAATTCTCTTACCGAAAGTTAAAGAAGGCTATGAGATGCTGACTAAAAACTTTTTAGCAGGAATTGTGGGAGGACTGCTGTGCTGTTTTGGTATTCTGGTTGTAGCTCCGGCTGTTGAAAGCGCTAGTTTTTGGCTGTATCAATTTTCTTCTTGGTTAATTGAAGCCAATCTTTTACCATTGGTTCACGTTTTCTTAGAACCTTTAAAAGTGTTATTTTTTAATAATGCGATTAACCATGGCTTATTAACGCCTCTAGGTTTAGAAGGTGCTAGTCAAACAGGTCAGTCCATTTTATTTCTATTGGAAACAAACCCTGGACCAGGCGTGGGCGTTTTGGTTGCTTTTCTGCTGTTTGGGTCTGTAGGACAACGAAAAACAGCAGGAGGTGCCACCATGATTCAACTGATTGGGGGCATTCATGAAATTTATTTTCCGTTTGTTTTGATGGACCCGCGCTTATTTTTAGCAGTAATTGCTGGAGGAATGAGTGGTACGCTTGTTTTTCAAATATTTAATGTGGGGCTAAGTGCTCCAGCTTCGCCAGGTTCATTGGTTGCGATTTTAGCCAATGCCCCGACTGATGCGAGGCTGGCGGTTTTTAGTGGAATTTTTGTTAGCTTTCTGTGCTCTTTTGCAATAGCAAGCTTGTTATTAAAACGTCAACGAGGAATTGAACCAGTTTCAATGATAAAGATGAAGGAGGAAGACCAAGTGGAAACAGTCACACCTAACTATCAGCAAATTTTATTTGTTTGTGATGCAGGAATGGGCTCAAGTGCCATGGGGGCTAGTTTGCTAAGCCGACAATTAAAAGCTGTGGACTTGGAGATGCCTGTGACTTACAAGTCCGTTCATCAGATGAAGTGGCAGCCAAAGACATTAGTGGTAATTCAAGCAGAATTGAAACAGTTAGCACAAAAGTACGTCCCAGAAAAGGATATGGTGAGTGTTCAAAATTTTTTAGAAATTAAATCCTATTACCCGCAAGTTTTAGCCAAACTGACTGCTTCTTCTCAAGAGCAATCTTCACTTGGTTCAGAGTCTACTGGAACGAACCCGACCAAACAAATACAGAAGCTTGTTTTTTTATATGCCGAGAATGTTCGAGGATCGCAAACAATGGGAATGGAATTATTGCGGCAACAAGCGGCGAAACAAGGAGTCGCGATTGAAGTATCTAAAGAGCCACTGGAAACAGTCTTTTTTACCAAGGAGACAACCTACGTAGTGACTCGTGAACTGGCGCAAGCCTATCATTTAGATCTAACGCAACAAAATTTATACGTAGTTACTAGTTTTTTGAATAAGAAAGAGTATCAAGAATGGCTGGAAGGAGGAGCTGATAGATGTTTTTAACGACAAGAGAAACTGTTCTATTAACGGAATTAGTGAATAGTCCTACCCCCGTTTCAGTAAACCGCATGATGAATTTGTTAAAGGTTAGCCGCCGGACGGTATATCGTGAATTAGAAAATTTAGAAACCTCGCTAGCATCGATGGGCGCGACGTTGGAAAAAGTAGCTCGTGGGCGCTTTTCGATTCAAGCAGATGAAGCAGCGATGACGGAAATTCAGGCTGCTATTTTAGGAGAAGAGACACAGGAACTTTCTACTTTGGCGCGGCAACATGCGATTTTATTGACATTACTTCAAACAAAAGAGCCAGTCTCTATGCATTATTTTCTGGAAACGTATTGTATTAGTAATACGACTTTTTATGCCGATATTAAACAATTAGAAACACGGATTGCTCGGATTCCGTTGACGATTTCTCGGAATCAAGGTTATGAAGTGACTGGTTCTGAAAAATATCGCCGTCTTCTAATGGCGAATATTCTAAGTATGGAAATTAATGAGTACCAATTTTTTCATTTTACCGAATTAACAACAAACGACCATTTTTTCTTTCAGTTTATTCATGCAGAACATTTAGCATTTGCACAAAAAATTGTTCAGCCAGAAGTAGAAACTTTATTTCCAGCATTAAGTGATCGCAAATTACAACATTTGATTTTAATGTTAACAATTGCGATGGATCGGGTCACTGCAGGTTTTTATTTAGCTGATGAGACCTATACTGGGCAGATGAATAAGGCCTTTCTAAATTGTTCTAAACGACTTTTTTCAAAAGTCGCTGCTGAAACGAAACAACTATACGCTGTCAGTGAGATTGTTTTTTTTGCTAGCTTATTAAGTGATTTTTCTAATTCTTTTGATGAAGATTTTTTTGATGAACATTTTGACACTCAGCTGGCTTATGCAGTGAAACAACTGATTGAAGCAGTAAGTCAAGAAACGGAAGTTAATTTTTTCGAAGATACCAATTTGTATAAAATGTTGTTGACGCATTTATCAGGTGTTTTTTCTCGGGCGGTTTTACAAGAAGAAGATTTAACGAATCCCATTTTAGAACGGATTATGAATCAATATCAAGAAATAGCTGCGGCTTTACGCCAAGCGTTGCCGCAAATTTTTCCGCAAAAGAATCTATCGGAAGAGGAAATTGCCTACATGGTACTTCATTTTGCCAATTCTTTAGAGCGGAGTCCCAAAATTATGGAAGTTGATATTGCTGGTTTTTCTCCTAGCGGTTTGGCTTCGACAAGTATGCTGGAAATGCGATTACGGCGCTACTTTCCTTTTATCAACCAGATTCATTTTTTTCGGATTGCGGATTTAGGTAAGGTGAATGTTGAGGAAAACTATGACTTAGTGATTTCCACTTCGTTATTACCAGGATACAATGGTAAATATAAATTGATCTCACCGTTACTTTTAGACGATGAAATCCGCCAATTGAAAGAAGAGTTTAAGCGGATTAGTCACGAAAAACGCTCGCTTAGGAAAGCGCCTGTGAAAAAAATAGGTGGCGAAGAAAGCTACGAAACGGTGGTCGCTTTCATGGAAGAAATTAGTAAACTATTAGAAACATTTTTCATAGCAGATTTAAATAATCAAGCGGATTTAGCAGAAACCGTTCAACAAGCTCTTGCGCAACTTTCCGCAGATTTAATCACCGATAGTGCAATCGTCTGTCAGCAATTGATGAAACGTTACGAGCAAGCGCCTATTGGGATTCCTCAGACGGAAATGGCCTTATTCCATACCTCAAGTACAGCAGTGACACAGCCTGTTTTTTGTATTTTTAATCTGGCCCAGCCACTTATGATTGAAGGTATGGATAAAAAGCCGATGCAGTTACAACGTATGTTACTCATGCTAGCGCCGATGCCGATTGATGAAACAATCGGGAAAATTTTAGGAAAAATCAGTGGTGCGATTATTATGAATGATTTAAATACAGAAATTTTTCATTCAGGAAATGAAGCCATTGTTTATCAGTTGCTTTCGTCATTATTAATTGAAGAAATGAAAGGCTAGGTGTTGAGAGATGTTTGAAATTACAGCGGAGCAAATAATGTTGAATCAATCGTATGCTAGTTGGGAGGAAGCACTTGCAGCTTCTGGTGAATTACTGCTAAAAAATCAGTTGGTCACGCCTGACTATGTCAAAGCAATGTATCAACGTCAACAAAAAGTCAGTGTGTATATCGGTAACTTCGTGGCATTGCCTCATGCGGAAGGACAAGATGAACAAGTTTTAAAAGAAGGGATTTGCTTTATTCAAGTGCCTGATGGGGTCAACTTTGGTACGGAAGCAGATCGAAAAATAGCTACTTTGTTATTTGTCGTTGCTCTAAAAAGTCAACGGCAACTAAGCATGCTTCAAGAATTAGCTTTTTTCTGTTCAGATCTCGAAAACATTCAGCGGCTCAGTGATTGTCGAACAATAGATGAAGCGCAAAAAATTCTGGCTCAAGCCTAAAGTTACGTCTGAAAAAAATTGGTAGTAAAAAATCAATTCATTCTGAAATGTTCAATAATTATTGAAATAATTTTATATTAAAAAAATAAAATATTTTAATTTAAGAGGTTAAACAAAAAAGATAAGAAGATTCCTTGACAAAAAATAGGACCTATGATAAATTTAAGGTAACTTGTGACAAAGTCGTGCATGGATGCACTAAAAAGACACCCTATCAGTAGTAGGGTGTCTTTTTTTGCTGTTTAGACAGCAGCGGCTGGAAGCAACTTGTTTATTCCTCGTTCTGTTTTTCCAACCAAATGGTTACAAGTTTCAGGACAATCCCGACAAAAATCGGCACAAGAATTTTTGTGACAATCTCGTACATGTGATGCACCTCCTTTCGAGGCAAGTCGCCAATTTGAGTATAGCATAAAAAGTTGTTCATTTATTATTGAAATTATTAGAAATGGAATAAGCACGTGTTTTCTGGTTTTCGTAACTAGAGAACACGTGCTTTTTTCTTTCAACTTTTGGCACAATGGTTTGTGCCAAAGTACGACTTTTTTCAGCTTTGGAAAGCGGATACAATTTAGTCAACAAGAAAAGTTACTTGAGAGAAGGGGAATAAAAATGGAACAAGTACCAGAAAAAAATAAAGTATCAATTAAAGCAAAAGTCCAAAGACTTGGCAGTACCTTATCTAGCATGGTGATGCCCAATATCGGGGCGTTGATTGCGTGGGGCGTTTTGACAGCGCTATTTATCCCAGATGGATATCTGCCAAATAAAGCCTTTGCCACGATGGTTGGCCCAATGTTGACCTATTTAATTCCATTATTAATTGGCTACACTGGTGGGAAAGTAATTGCAGGTGATCGCGGTGCCGTAGTTGGCGCAATTGCGACAATGGGCGTGATTGTGGGAACCGATATTCCGATGATGCTAGGTGCCATGATTATGGGTCCACTTGGTGGCTTTACAATTAAGAAATTTGATCAGTATTTCCAACATCGGATTAAAGCTGGTTTTGAAATGTTAGTAAACAATTTTTCAGCTGGATTAATTGGTTTTGCGTTAGCTTTACTTGGTTTTTCAGCGATTGGCCCAATTGTCGATGCGCTGACTGCTGCAATGGCACGTGGTGTGGAAATCATTTTAAATGCTCATTTGATTCCATTAACGAGTATTTTTATTGAACCGGCAAAAGTGCTCTTTTTAAACAATGCGATTAATCATGGCATTTTAACACCCCTAGGGACAGAACAAGTCTTATCGGCTGGTAAATCAATTCTTTTCCTATTAGAAGCAAACCCTGGTCCTGGGTTAGGTGTCTTATTAGCATTTATGTTTTTTGGAAAAGGTGCGGCAAAATCTTCTGCGCCGGGAGCAATAATTATTCATTTCCTTGGTGGTATCCACGAAATTTACTTCCCATATGTAATGATGAAACCGTTATTATTCTTATCGGTTATTGCAGGTGGTGCGACAGGTAGTTTGGTTTTCCAAACGTTAGATGCTGGTTTACGTGCGCCCGCTTCACCAGGCTCCATTATAGCTATTTTAGCGATGACACCAATGGGTTCTTACTTACCAGTTATTTTAGGTGTTTTGGCAGCAACTGCTGTTTCCTTTGCAGTATCCGCAGTCATTTTAAAAGCAGATGCGAAAGAAGAAAGTGATGAATTTGCCCAAAAAGTGAAAGAAACCCAAGCTGCTAAAGCAGCATCAAAAGGATTAACTGTCACAAATGGTAGTGCTTCATTGTCAGGAATTCAACAAATTATTTTTGCTTGTGATGCTGGGATGGGCTCTAGTGCAATGGGGGCGTCTATCTTACGGAAAAAGGTCCAAGAGGCTGGTTTAGTACAAACTGTGACAAATCGGGCCATTAATAATTTGACCGATGAGGGAAATACATTGATTGTCACACAAGCGGAATTGCAAGAACGGGCCAAACAGAAAGCACCTAATGCAACCTTTGTAGCAGTTGAAAATTTCTTGAACTCACCACGTTATGATGAAATTGTGGCTGAACTATCAGGTACCAAAGAAAAAAACGACGCACAACCAACAGTCTCCAAAGCAACACCTGCTTCTGAAATTGAGGGAGATTTAGCAAATGTCAATGAGATTCTTTTGGTTCACGATGATCGTGTCGGGTCAGCAACGATGGGAATGAAAGTCTTAGAAGAAATTTTAGATAAAGAGAAAATTTCAATGCCGATTCGAAAAATTAATATTAATGAATTAACTCAACAAACACAGGCTTTAATTGTCACAAAAGCTGAACTAACGGAACAAGCACGTAAAAAAGCACCGAAAGCGACACACTTATCAGTAAAAAGTATGGTTAATCCCCAAAAATATGAAACAGTGGTTTCGCTCTTAAAAGAAAGTGCCTAGAGAGGAAGAAAACAATGGAAAATCTTACGAATATTTCAATTGAATTAAATCAACAGTTTAATACAAAAGAAGAAGCTATTCGCTTTTGCGGCGAAAAACTAGTCGAGGCAGGCTGTGTTGAACCCGCTTATATCGAAGCAATGATTGAAAGAGACCAATTGCTATCTGTTTATATGGGGAATTTTATTGCCATTCCTCATGGAACAGAAGAAGCCAAAAAATTAGTGAAAAAATCAGGAATCTGTGTAGTGCAAGTTCCAGAGGGTGTTAATTTTGGCACCGAAGAAGATGAAAAAATTGCTACCGTATTATTTGGGATTGCCGGAGTCGGTGAAGAACATTTGCAATTAGTCCAACAAATTGCACTTTATTGTAGTGATATGGATAACGTGGTGCAACTTGCCGATGCATTAAGTAAAGAAGAAATAACAGAAAATTTAGCCATTGCTTAAAGGAGAGAATAAGAATGAACGCAGTACATTTTGGAGCAGGAAATATTGGACGCGGCTTTATCGGCGAAATTTTAGCTAAAAACGGGTTTCATATTACGTTTGTGGATGTTAATGAAACCATCATTCAAGCGTTAAAAGAACGTAAAAGTTATACAATTGAATTGGCCGATGCCTCACATCAACAAATTAACGTTGAAAATGTGACCGGGTTAAATAACATGACAGAACCAGAAAAAGTAGTAGAAGCAATTGCGGAAGCCGATTTAGTCACGACGGCAATTGGTCCTAATATTTTACCAAGAATTGCTGAATTAATTGCTCAAGGAATTGATGCACGTGCCGAAGCAAATTGTCAAAAGCCGCTGGATATTATCGCTTGTGAAAATATGATTGGTGGTTCAACCTTTTTAGCAGAAGAAGTGGCCAAATATTTGAAAAACCCAGCTTATGCTGAACAATGGATTGGTTTTCCTGATGCGGCGGTTGATCGGATTGTTCCATTACAAAAACATGAAGACCCACTTTTTGTTCAAGTTGAGCCTTTTTGTGAATGGGTCATTGATGATACCAACCGAAAAGCCAAAGAGATTCAGTTAGAAGGTGTTCATTACGTTGCTGATTTAGAGCCGTATATTGAACGAAAATTATTTAGTGTAAACACTGGCCATGCTACAGTTGCCTATACAGGGGCGTTGTTAGGCTATCAAACCATTGACGAAGCGATGCAGGACGCCTTAGTGGTAGCACAACTCAAATCAGTTTTGCAGGAAACCGGTAAACTTTTAGTGGCTAAATGGAATTTTGATGAACAAGAACATGCAGCCTATATTGAAAAAATTATTCAACGTTTCCAAAATAAATATATTTCAGATGCTATTACACGTGTAGCACGGACACCAATCAGAAAATTAGGTGCGCAAGAACGATTTATTCGACCAATCCGTGAATTACAGGAACGCAATCTAGTGTCGCCGCATTTATTAGCAATGATTGGTATTGTCTTTAATTATCATGATCCAGAAGATGAACAAAGCCGTCAATTACAGGAAATGCTTGACCAAGAAAGTGTTGATACAGTGATCGCTGAAGTAACGGGCATTGAAGATCCAGAAACGGTTAAAAATATTAAACAAAACGTAGAACGCTATGCGCGACCACAAGTAGCATAATAACAAAATCCTTCTACCAAGATACTTCACATTTCTTAATTAAAGAAAAAAACAACCGCTCACTGATTAAAGTGAGGGGTTGTTTTTAACATATTGACTAAGTGGTTTTTGATAAAGCTCTCCTTTGAAGGCACCTGTATTGAAGTATTCAGCTAATTGGTAACCAATGAATGGGCCAGTAGTGAGTCCTGATGAACCAAGTCCGCTAGCAACCACAAGGTGGGGCATTTCTGGCAAAGGGCCAAAAAACGGAGCGAAATCAGATGTATAAGCACGTGTACCGACGCGGTAATGCATGGGTTGCTTAAAAAGCTGCTCTGCTTCTTTTAGAAATGGTGCAGTCCCAGAAGTTAGTTGTTGAAAAGCGCTAACAGTCTCTTCTAAATCCCAGGCTTGTTCATTTTCGTGGGTGGCACCTAATAAAATTTTTCCTTGATTAAAAGGAATTAAATCGGCTTCGCCATCTAACATAGCAACAGGCCATTGCTGACTGTTTGTAAAAGGGGTCTCGAAAACTAATAATTGTCCTTTTTGGGGACGAATGTCCACAGATAAATTTAAAGTAGCTAGTAATTCCTTTAAATGAGGACCAGGTGTTAAAGCGAGAAAATCAACGCTCTTTTTTTCTGAATTTGTGACAATTTCCCACCCTTGATTCAGTTGTCGAAAGTGCGCCCGTTGTGAACAAAAAGTGACCCCTTTGGTTTCGGCGCGTTTCTGAAGATGGTTTAGATAAGCTGGTCCATCTAGGCGACCGCCGCCAGAAATAAAAAGTGAGGGAGTTTCCTTAAGTAGCGGTAAGAACTTCGCTGTTTGAACCGCTGACAACATCGTGATTTCTCCAATTTCAGGTGCAGTTTGCTTACGCTCTTCTGCCAAATGGGCTAAGTCTGCCAAAGCAGCTGCCGGACGCAAAATGACTGTCCCTGATTGACGATAAATATCCTCCGTCAGCTGAAAATCTTTGACTAGCTTTGGAAATAGGGCAGCGCCCTCTCGCGCTAATTGGTACCATTTCTTATTCCGACGTTTGGATAGCCAAGGGGAAATAATCCCGGCGCTCGCTTTAGTCGCTTGGCCGAGCCCTTCATCATAAACGGTAATATCAAATTTTTGTGGATCTAAATAATTAGCTAACGTCATTCCGATAATGCCGCCGCCAATAATGGCAATTTTTTTCATGCTTCTTCTCTCCTTCGAACAGTTGTATTGTAACACAAAAAAACCGCCTCTAGACAGAGACGATTGAGAGATAACTTGTTAACGGGTCCTTCTGTGTGTGTAAATAGAATTGCCGCCTTCTAAAACGTGAACAATTTCTTGTGCCATTTCTGCCACAGGCACAGGATCATAGCCAATAAATAAGTTCTTTAAAAAGGGGATTTTCTTAAAAAAATAAATACATTTACTAAAAAGTATGGTGCCGGTACGTTCTTGACCTACAAGTAAACTAGGATAAAAAATCACTGCTTCGGCGACTTCTTGGTGGATTAGTTCCTCCGCTGCCAATTTGGCATCCATATATTTTCTCAAAGGGAAAGGAACAGTATTGGCTGAAATAAATAAAAACTTAGCTGGCTTTTTTTGTTGTGCTAAAAAAGAGCTGATTTTTTTCACTGGCGTCAGAATTAGCCGTTGATAGGTTTTCTTTTTTCGTGGATTTTCAAATAAAATACCTACTGTATCAATGACCCAGTCAGCACGCTGGACTTGTTCTTGCCAATTCGTGTCACGAGTAACATCGGAGCATACCCACTGCACTTGGTGGCTCCAAGATGCGGAGAGCGTGGCAGGCTTTCCATGACGTGAAACACTGATGACTTGATGTTGGCGTTGGACTAAAATTTTCGCGATTTGTTGACCTAAAAAACCGCTACCGCCAAAAATAATGACTTTCATGGCAAGCCCTCACTTTCAATTGTTTCTTCTAGTGTACCTTAAATAAAAAAAGAAGCAAAAAATCTCGATTGCGTATAGTTTAGTTATAAATAACATAAAAATAACCTTTTTAGATTGTTGAAATACAAAGACCCAACAATGGTTATTTATTGTCGTGAAATAAATAAAAAAATGAACAAAAATGAAATAAATCAGACTAAAGGCCTAGAGAAATGCCCTTGTTTCTTGAATTCAAGCATGGTTAAATAGTTATAAGTGAACGACCGAGCAATTTAGTTTGTTGGGGAAAATAGACAGAATGAGGAGATGAAACGAAGAAAATGAAGAAGAAAACGATAATTATATTGGGGGCAGTTGCGGTAATTGCGGTTGGGGGCATCGTAACTGTGAATGCGTTAAATAAAAATGCACAACAAGTAGCTGTCAAGCAAGCGCCTAAAGATGACTGGGGAATTGACTATTTTGATGTTCCTGACTTGCAACAAATTTATATTAACGGTGTCATCCAACCGGAACAAATGGAAGCCTTTGCGCGCGATCAAAAAATAACAAAGGATCCAGAGATTAAGGTGAAAAACGGCGATGTCGTAGATGCAGGCACAGAATTATTTACTTATGAAGATGAGGCGGTCACAAAAGAAATTGAGGCCCAACAAAATAGCTTAGCCAAATTAGAAACGAAGCGGGCGAATATCTATAATAAGTGGAATCGGGCCATTGATAAATTTAATAAAACTAAAGAAGAAGACCGCACGATGTCTGGTGATGATTTAAATGAACAATATCAAACAGAAGTCGATGCGGTAGATGAAGAGATTACCTTCACCAATGAAACCTTAGCGGATTTAGGAGCGAAGCAATATATTTCCACAAAGGCTAATTTCAAAGGCCGCGTATCAATTCCAGAAGTAAAAGATGCCAATTCACCGATTTTACGGTTAACTTCAGAAGATCTTTATTTAGCTGGAAAAGTGAATGAAAAGGACTTGACTAAAATTAGTGTTGGGCAAAAAGCTAAACTAACTTCTGTTTCCAACAATGTGGTTGTGGATGGCTCAATTTCTTATATCGATGATAATCCTCCTGAAGGCAACAGCGATGCCGCGAGTGGCAATCCAGAGGGAGGCACGACGATGTCTAGTTATAGCGTCAAAATTGCGTTGGCCAATTTAGACAAAGTCAAAAATGGCTACCATATGCAAGCAACCATTGATTTAGGCGATTTAGGGGCGATTGAGTTACCGAAAAAAGCGATTCAAAAAGAGGGTGAACAGGCCTACGTTTTAGTGAATGATTTTGGAACCATCATTCGTCGTGATGTCCAAGTCGGGCAAGAAAATGGCGACAAAATGGCGATTGAATCTGGCTTAGAATCAGCCGACCGAGTGGTTATTTCTTCAAAAAAACCAGTAAAAGTCGGTGATATTGTGGAATCAGATGCAGCGATTGCTTCTGATGAATCAGCAACCAACGAATCAATGACAGATGCGTCGAAATAGGAGGGCTTGATGGTGGAAGCAAACAATACAAATCAACCCCTCATTGAATTGCGGGACATTAACAAGTTCTATCCAGTAGGTAAGGAAAAACTACATGTTTTAAAAGAATTGAACTTGACCATCCATCAAGGAGAGTTCATTTTAATCATGGGGAAGTCCGGCAGCGGTAAGACAACGCTGATGAACATTATTGGGTTCTTGGATCGCTTAACATACGGAAGTTATCATTTCTCAGGAACAGATGTTTCAAAATTGTCTGAAAATAAAAAATCAGCCTTTCGCAATGAATATCTAGGATTTATTTTTCAACAATTTTTCTTGATTAATTCTTTAAATGTTAGTCAAAATGTTCAATTGCCCTGTGTTTATGAAGGGAAAAAAAGCCGCGCTGAGAAAAAAGCGATTGCTGAAAAATACCTAAAAATTGTCGGTTTGGAAACAAAAGCCAAATCAAAAGTTACTGAACTTTCTGGAGGACAGCAACAAAGAGTAGCCATTGCTCGTTCCTTGGTGAATGATCCATTATTGATTATGGCTGATGAACCGACTGGGGCATTGGATAGTGAAACGGGTACAGAAATTATGGAATTATTGAAAGAATTGAATGAACAGGGCAAAACAATTGTCATGGTGACACATGATGAAGATATGAAAAAATATGCCTCACGAGTGATTCATATGAAAGATGGTCGCTTTTTGGAAGAAGAGGTGATTAGATGATTGCTAATTTATTTGTTAGTACTTTTTTAAGCTTAAAGGCACATAAGTTGCGGGTATTTTTAACGATGGTCGGGATTATTATTGGGATTACATCAGTCGTAACGATTTCTGCGCTAGGTGAAGGGATGAAACGTCAAGTTGTGAAGGCATCCAGTGCAGTGAACGCGGATGTTTTGAAGATTCATTATACAATGTCGGATGGTAGCAGTGACAATTTTATGTCCTATGAAGAGCCAGATTATACGTTTAGCCGAGTGGACTTGAAAAAATTACAAGACATTCAAGGAATTGAAAGTATTTATCCTCAATATGGTGAATCAATGATGGGGGGCGGAGACAATTTGTTTGTACCAATGGATTATTTTGGGGCGCAAGCGAATTTATCCATTACGTCGACTAAAGGGCAGAATGATATTTTATATGGTCGTGATTTTCAACCGAGCGATGCAAATACAGATGCGATTGTCTTAAATCATGATATCTTTGAAGCGCAAATTCGGCTTGATGATCCTAGCCAACTCATTGGAAAAGCTGTTTCAATTGGTGGTTATATGTACAAGGTGATTGGTATTTTAGCACCAAAAGATTTAGATAGTTTGGGTATGAACGATGATTGGGCAACTGCTATGAGTAGTTTTGTTTCTCGAGAATCATACAATAAATTAGCGAAAACAAAAGCAATTAGTGGCATCAATATTAAGGTTCGTGAGGGAGCGGACCGTGAAGCAATTTTAGGACAGGCAATCACCATTTTAAGTGAAAATCATCCTGAAGTGAAAGGAACGTTTAAAGAAAACGACCAAGACCAACAACTCCAACAACAAATGGAAGAAATGGTCACGGGTATGACAATGTTTCTGATGGCAATTACTGCAATCTCCCTATTAGTCGGGGGAATTGGCGTCATGAACATCATGTATGTGTCTGTCACGGAACGGAAACGAGAAATTGGGATTCGTCGGGCCATTGGTGCTAAACCACGAGTCATTTTATTCCAATTTTTAATGGAAGCAGCGTTTATCACATTGATTGGTGGTTTGATTGGTGTCGGCTGCGGCTACTTATTGGCAACTGTGGTCGGTGGGTATATTTCGATTACGCCAATTATTACGCCGTCCATCTTTGCTATTTCAACATTGGTTTCGGTCTTCACAGGTATCTTTTTCGGAATTATTCCAGCAATTGGTGCTTCGAGGATGGATCCGATTAAAGCGATTTATAATTAAAAAGAAGAGCTTGGTAGTCACATCTTTTTTGATGATCCTATCAAGCTCGCTTTTTTATTTCATGTCACTAAGAATTTTCTGAATCAATTCTTGTTGAAACTCTTTGGTATATTGTTCGGTGAGTTTCGCTTGTTCTTCTTGGGACATTGATGGATTCGCCATCATAGCAGCCATCATTTTTTTGCCAACTGTTTCAGTCCCTTCTTTTTTGATATCAGCGGCATGTTGTTCCATATATTCGCCTAATTTTTTGGCTTGATCAGCACTTAAAACTAGCCAGTCACTAGCAACGTTGAAGGTGTTTTCTTGTTTTGCAAATTGGTTATCGTTGTCAGCAAGGCCAAATAGTGTTTTGGCCCAAGACTCTTGATAGGACCATTTCGTCGTTTTTTGGACTAATGTGGCTTTTTGAGCATCTTTTTGAACTGTGTTTGTGACGTTTTCCGTTCCTGTTTTTTGTAGTTTCTTTTTATCTGGTGTGTTATATAAATAAACTTTTTCGGAACCATCGCCCAACGGCTGGTACAATAACATGTTGGGGCCATCTTTGCTTGAACTACTGCTTTTTAGTTCAAACGTTTTGTCCTGAGTAACTTCGGTCATACCAAAATGATCTTTATCGTTTAAAACGATAAGACTTAACGAAGCTAAGAACCCTAAACCAAAAATAACCATACAGCATTTATGCCAAACTTTTCGGCCAAATACATTTGTGTAGGCAAAGCCTAACACGCAAAGGATTAAAAGGAAAATAATCATTATTTCATTGCACCTACTTCCTTAACAGGCATCGCTTCTTTTTTATTTAAGAAGAAAGTAATCGCCAAGCCGAGAACGCCAAAGATTGTTGCCACGAAGAAGGCTGCGTGATAACCGTTTAGTGTTGCGTTTGTTGCTTGGTCGCGATAAGTGAGTGGGGCTGTTTTTAATAAGTCCGATGCAGGTAAGCCGTCTTTGGTAACATTTGTTAAAACACTAATCAAAACAGCTGTTCCAATTGAGCTGGCTACTTGTCGGAAGGTGTTGTTTACAGCAGTTCCGTGACTTAATAAATTCATTGGTAAAGCATTCATGCCAGAAGTTGTCACAGGCATCATGACCATCGAAATACCAAACATCCGAATCGCATATAGGACAATGATATAAATAATAGGTGTTGCTTTTGTTAAGAAAGCAAACGGTAACGTTGCAGCTGTTAAAATAAACATCCCGGTAATCGCAAGACGACGGGCACCAATTTTATCAAAAATGCGACCAGTTACTGGCATCATAAGCCCCATAACTAACGCTCCTGGTAAAAGCATTAACCCTGAATGGAAGGCAGATTCGCCACGAATATTTTGGATATACAAAGGTAAAACCATTTCGGCACCAATCATTGCCATGTTGGTTACGCCAGATAAAATGGCTGCGACAGTAAAGACTTTTGATTTAAAAACGCGTAGTTCTAAGAAAGGTTGTTCTAAATGCAATTGTCGATATGTAAAAAGACATAAAACAATCGCACCAACAATTAAGAATCCATAGACTTGCGGGCTACCCCAACCTTTATCACCAACGCTTGAGAAACCGTAAAGTAAGCTACCAAAGCCGAGAGTAGAAAGAATGACCGATAAGACATCGATACTTGGATTAGATAATTGAATGACATTTTTCATTAAAAATGAAGCTAAAATTAGGACTAAAACGACAATTGGAATGACCATCCCAAAAAGGTCACGCCATGTATAAGAATCAATAATCCAACCAGATAATGTTGGACCTAAAGCGGGTGCTAATCCGATAACAATTCCCGTTGTGCCCATGGCAGCGCCACGTTTTTCAGGCGGGAAAATTGAAAGCATAATTGTTTGTAAAAGAGGCATAGATACACCGACCCCTGCGGCTTGAACAAGACGTCCAGTCAATAACATGCCGAAGTCTTGCGCTACAAAACAGATGATGGTTCCGATTAAGAACGTTGACATCGCTGTTATGTATAATTTTTTTGAACTGAATTTGTTAATCAACCAAGCACTGATGGGAATCATAATGCCGTTCACAAGTAGGAATCCAGTGGTTAGCCACTGTACACTTGAAGCTGAGATATCAAATTCTTTCATTAATGTAGGTAAGGCCGTCGTTAAAAGCGTTTGGTTTAAAATCGTACAAAATGTTCCGATTAGTAAAACACCGACTAGTAACGACCGGTTATAAGGTTTTCCGTGAATATCCACAGGTTGTTGTGAAGTCACATATATCGCTCCTTTTTCTGTAAGTTTCAAATTAAATTGCATTAACTACTTTACAACTAATTAGAATCTTTGTCAACTTACTTGACAAAGGTGTAAAAAAAACTACAATTAAGGAAAGGATAAGGGAAAGGAAGTTAAACTAATGTGGTCAAAAATGATTCAGCGTTTGTTAAATGAAGAAAATTTGTTGATAGGAATTAGTGAACTAAGTGAAATTGCTGAAGTTTCGCCACGTCAACTTCGTTATTGGGAAGAAAAAGGGTATATTTCTTCCATTGCGAAAGACGCAAACGGTCCACGGAAATATCGGTTACATACAGTCGTCAAAGTGCATTGGATCAAGCGTTTTTTAGATGAAGGATATACGTTACAAAGTGCGGTGGAAAAAGCAGAAGAGCAGCATCGTAATGTGGGGATGACGAAAAAAATCTTTAGTCAAATGTTTCATGGTATCTCAGAAGTTTGTCCCAATTACGTAGCGATTGATTTGGGCGATTTCGATGAAGAACAAAAATTATATGTCGTATTTAATGAAACCACAGAAGTCAGTGAGTATCTTTTAATTCCTAAGGATGCAGATGTTTCTGATGAGTTAAAGAAAAGAAAATAAGAATGAAATAGGACTGGGAGAAAGACCGGAAGTGAAAGTAAAACGTTACTGAATGAATCTTCGAGTTCTTTTTTTCTTGCAATTTCTTTATTTTTCTATATAATTTCTTATATGGAAAAGGAGGGTTTCGATGAAAGAAACAAAACCTTACGGAACAGTCTTGTTAAAAGCGGCTAAAATCATGGACTGTCTAAGTTTACAACCCGATCAAACCTTACAGGAAATTGCAAAGAATACCGAAATGACGGCATCAACGGCAATCAAAATTTTAGAAACCTTAACATTAATTGGCTATGTTCAAAAAGACACGAACAAGACGTACCGCTTAGGAACAAAATTGATTCGCTATGCGAATCAAAGTGTGGAGCAAATCGATTTAGCTGAAATTGCGGTACCTTATTTAGAAAACCTTCAAAATACGGTCGATGAAACCATTCATTTAGGGATTTTAAATAATAATGAAATTCTGTATATCAATAAATTAGAACCGAAAAATCAAACGATTCGCATGTCCTCGAAAGTGGGAATTACTCGACCTTTGTATAATTCGGCCATGGGTAAAGCCGTTTTAGCAGAATTTTCGGAAGAACAAGTGCAACAATATTTAGACACGCAGACATTAATTCCCTATACCGAAAATACGATTACCAATCCCTTGCGTTTGAAAAAAGAATTAAAACAAGTGCAACAAACGGGGGTCGCTTACGATGATGAAGAAATTGAACAAGATATTTTCTGTAGCGGAGTATCTTTAATGAAAGATGGCGAAATTGCGGGTGCTTTTAGTGTAAGCATGCCGAAATATCGTTTGACAGAGGAAAATAAAACGACGATTAATCAAGCACTTTTAGCAACAAAAGCAGCGATTGAAGCGAAATTATAGTAGAAAAAGAAAGACAAACAAAAGTCGATTGGGATTTCTGTTTGTCTTTCTTTTTTTATTTTTGTAAAAACGTTTGCATTTTCTTTTTTTATCTGTATAATGAAGTTGTGAATTTCTTTATAATAAATATATATTTCTAAATAAGAAATGAGGGAGTCTGTTGAAGCGAGTATCAATTTTAAAAAAATTAGAAAATGCTGGCGTGATTGCTGTGGTTCGCGGAAAGACAAAAGAGGAAGCGCTAAAAGCTAGTCAAGCCATTGTAGCAGGCGGTATGCGGGGGATTGAGTTAACCTTTACTGTTCCTCAAGCAACAGAAGTGATTCAGGAATTAGTTGCGTTATACCAAGAGAATCTTGACGTAGTCATTGGTGCGGGGACAGTTTTGGATGCTACGACTGCTCGTTTAGCTATTGTAGCAGGGGCTGAATATATTGTGAGTCCAAGCTTCGATGAAGAAACCGCTAAAATTTGCAATTTATATCAAGTTCCTTACTTGCCAGGCTGTATGACCATCACAGAAATGAAAGAAGCACTGAAAAGCGGAGCAGATATTATTAAACTATTTCCGGGAAGTGTTTATGGACCGAGTGTTATTTCGGCATTTAAAGCGCCATTGCCTCAGTTAAATATTATGCCAACGGGTGGTGTCAGTTTGGAAAATATGGCCGAGTGGTTTGACGCAGGTGTGACGGCCGTCGGTGTTGGTGGCAATCTGTTAGCGCCAGCAGCAACTGGGGATTTTGAAAAAGTTCGTGAGGTTGCCCAAGCCTATATGGAAAAATTCCAAGCAATCAAAGGGGTGTAGGCACATGGGGAAAGTCGTAACATTGGGAGAAATCATGTTGCGTTTGTCCACGCCTGTCGGAATACGCGTAGCACAAACAGAAAATTTCGCTGTACATTACGGCGGTGGTGAAGCGAATGTAGCGATTTCGTTAGCGAACTATGGCCACCAAGTGACTTTTGCTAGTAAAGTGCCCGATAATTCATTAGGAGAAGCCGCCAAAAAGCATTTAAGTCGTTATGGGGTTTCAACGGAATTTGTACGAACTGGCGGAACACGTCTAGGAACGTATTACTTGGAAACTGGTACAGGAGAACGAGTAGCAAGTGTTGTCTATGATCGCGCCTATTCAAGCTTTGCTCAAATCGAAGAAATGGAATGGGACTTACATGAGCTGTTTTCAGGAGTAGAGATCTTTCATATTTCAGGGATTACAGCGGCGTTATCAAAAAAGTGGCAAAGTATGACGGTTGCGCTAGTTAAAGCAGCGAAGCAAGCAGGGTGCCAAGTAAGTTTTGACATTAATTATCGAGGGAAACTTTGGTCCCAGAAAGAAGCGAGCGTGGCATTGAAGTCCATTCTTCCATTTGTTGATATTTGTTCAGCTGGGGTATTAGATGCTCGTTATTTATTGGAGATTCCAGAACCAGAGGAAGAACTTGAAGACGCATTAACGTGGTACTACCGAAAAATGCAAGAACGTTATCCCAACATTCAAGTATTTTATTCAACCAAACGTCAAGTTCATTCAGCGACAGATAATGAATTAATCGGAACGCTATGGTACAAAGGTGCGTATTATACGTCCAAATGTCATCGATTACAACCGATTGTTGACCGTGTCGGTGCCGGTGATGCGTTTGCTGGTGGGGTTTTACATGGCATATTAGCTGCCTATGATCCACAAACCTGCATTGATTTTGCGACAGCGGCTAGTGCGTTAAAACATACTGTCCATGGTGATTGTAATCAATTTAGTCAAAAAGAAGTCCTTGCTTTTTTGGCAACGGGCTCAGGAAAAATAAATAGATAGGAGATTTTAGTTATGCAAAATATGGAAACACGTTATACACATAGTCCGGCGGATATCCGTCACTATTCAACAGAACAATTGAGAGATGAATTTTTAGTAGAGAAAGTTTTTATTCCAGGTGCAATCAGCTTAACCTACACACATAATGATCGGATGATTTTTGGTGGTGTGACACCGACCACAGAAGAATTAGAAATTATTTTGGACAAAGAATTAGGGGTTGACTATTTCTTAGAACGCCGTGAACTAGGGGTTATTAATATTGGGGGACCAGGCTTTATTGAAATTGATGGCGCCAAAGAAACAATGAAAAAACAAGATGGCTATTATATTGGGAAAGAAACAAAACATGTTCGTTTTTCTTCAGAAAACCCTGATAATCCAGCGAAATTTTACATTAGTTGTGTGCCAGCACATCATAAATATCCCAACGTAAAAATTAGTATTGATGAAATTACCCCAATGGAAACGGGTGATCCATTAACATTGAACCAACGTAAAATTTACCAATACATTCATCCGAACGTTTGTGAAAGTTGCCAGTTACAAATGGGCTACACCATTTTAGAACCAGGTAGCGCTTGGAATACAATGCCTTGTCATACACATGAACGTCGTATGGAAGCGTATGTTTATTTTGATATGGAAGAAGATACGCGGATTTTCCACATGATGGGTAAACCAGACGAAACGAAACATTTAGTAATGAGTAATGAACAAGCAGCCATTTCACCAAGCTGGTCAATTCATTCTGGGGTTGGTACAAGTAATTATTCCTTTATTTGGGCCATGTGCGGAGAAAATATTACGTACACAGACATGGATATGGTTGCAATGGATCAATTAAAATAAACCAAAGAAAGAGGAGAAAACATGGAATTTAAAATGAATGATTTTCAATTAGATGGAAAAGTAGCGTTAATTACAGGTGCTGTTTATGGGATTGGCTTTGAGATTGCGAAATCCCTAGCTGAAGCAGGAGCAACAATTGTTTTTAATAACTTATCTCCTGAATCAGTTGAACAAGGTTTGGAAAATTATCGGGCTGCAGGGATTGAAGCACGTGGTTATGTGTGTGATGTCACTGATGAAGAGCAAGTTCAAGCGATGGTTGCTCAGATTAAAGAAGAAGTCGGCTCTATTGATATTTTAGTCAATAATGCGGGAATTATTAAACGAATTCCAATGGTGGAGATGTCAGCAGAAGAGTTCCGTCAAGTGATTGATGTTGACTTGAATGCGCCATTTATTATGGCAAAAGCGGTTATTCCAGATATGATTGAAAAGGGTCATGGCAAAATTATCAATATCTGTTCAATGATGAGTGAACTAGGTCGTGAAACAGTTAGTGCGTACGCGGCAGCAAAAGGCGGACTAAAAATGTTAACGAAAAATATTGCTTCTGAATATGGACAATATAATATTCAATGTAATGGGATTGGACCTGGCTACATTGAAACGCCACAGACGGCGCCATTAAGAGAACCAGGGCATCCATTTAACGAATTCATCTTGGGACGAACACCTGCTAATCGTTGGGGCACACCAGCAGACTTAGCTGGCCCAGCAGTTTTCTTAGCATCTAACGCTTCTGACTTTGTTAACGGACATATCTTATATGTCGATGGTGGAATTTTAGCTTATATTGGAAAACAACCATAAATAAGTAACAAAAAGCGGACATACCTAAAAAGGATGTCCGTTTTTTGTTATTTACTCATTGATTGAATTGGTAAAAACCGTATCTAATTTTTAAAAAAAGTCAATTTTTGACAGTAATTCGTCAAGATTAACTATATAATTTGCTAACATTCCTTGCTAAACTAAAATTACAAAAAAATGAAAGCGTTTCATTTGCGCTGGTGGGATGGAAAAGGAGTTTTGATTGCCGATGATTATTAAACAGGAACAATTCATACCAAAAGATACAGTAGAAACAACGATTGACTTATTAATTAGAAATTTAACAACGATTAAAGATAACACAGGTGAATTTCTGTTAGATTTTGATGGTTTAAAAGTTGATGACAAAAGTTGGACGATTTGGAACTGGCCGCAAGGCGTTGGGTTGTATGGTATATATAAGAATTATCGAAATACTAAAAGTGAAAAAGCTTTACAAGTAGTTAACGACTGGTTTGAAGGTCGGATGCAAGAAGGCGCGCCGCCTAAGAATGTGAATACGATGGCTCCGCTTTTAACAATGGCTTATCTATATGAAGACACTAAAGACTCTAAATATATACCTTACTTAGAGCAATGGGCGGAATGGGTGATGGAAGAAATGCCCCGAACGAATGAAGGGGGCTTGCAACATGCGACATATGGACCAGAAAATAAAAATCAATTATGGGATGATACGTTAATGATGACTGTCTTACCTTTGGCAAAAATTGGTAAGTTGTTGAATCGACTCGATTATTTGGAAGAAGCAAAGCATCAATTTTTAATCCATATTAAATATTTACAAGATAAAAAAAGTGGTCTATGGTATCACGGTTGGACTTTTGAGGGAAATCATAACTATGCGGAAGCACTGTGGGCAAGAGGGAACTGCTGGATTACGATTGCTATTCCAGAAATTATTGAAATCTTAGAGTTGCCAAAAGGAGATAGTTTACGGGAATTTTTATTAAGTACCCTCAATGCGCAAGTGGCAGCTTTAGCGAAATACCAAGATGAATCTGGTTTATGGCATACATTAATTAATGATTCAAATTCGTATTTAGAATCTTCTGCTACAGCGGGATTCGCTTATGGGATTTTAAAAGCGGTTCATAAAAAATATATTTCTTCTGAATATGAAGAAGTGGCAAACAAAGCAATTGCTGGCTTACTAAATGAGATTGATGAAACGGGAGAAGTACAACATGTGTCAGTTGGTACAGGAATGGGTGATAATTTAGATTTTTATCGCACAATTGGAATGACAGCGATGCCTTATGGTCAATCATTAACAATCCTATGTTTGACTGAATTGCTTGTTTCTTATTGCTAGAAAAGTAAGGAGAAAAGTTCATGAAAAAAAGAAAGGTTTTATTTACAGCAGTTATGGTATTGGCAGGATTACAGTTGCTAAGTGGTTGCGGCAAAACAGAAGCTTCGGCAAGTGATACGGTAGTCTTGCGCTATGCGTATGCTAGTAATAGCCAACCAGTTATCGATTCTATGAAGAAATTCGGTGAATTGGTAGAGGAAAAAACAGATGGTAAAGTTCAAATTGAATACTTTCCAGATGGTCAATTAGGAGGAGAAACAGAACTAATTGAATTAACACAAACAGGTGCAATTGATTTTGCAAAGGTCAGTGGATCAGCATTAGAAAGTTTTTCTAAAGATTATTCTGTATTTGCCATTCCGTATATTTTTGATAATGAAAAACATTTTTTTAAAGTAATGGATAATCAAGCGCTAATGCAACCAGTGTATGATTCTACAAAAAAATTAGGATTTGTTGGTTTAACTTATTATGACTCTGGTCAACGAAGTTTTTATATGAGCAAAGGGCCTGTTACATCTCCAGATGATTTGAAAGGTAAAAAAATTCGGGTCATGCAAAGTGAAACCGCCATCAAAATGGTAGAACTTTTAGGGGGTTCGCCAGTACCTATGGGTAGTTCGGAAGTATATACTTCTCTACAATCTAATCTAATCAACGGTGCAGAGAATAATGAGTTCGTTTTATATACAGCTGGTCATGGTGGTGTGGCTAAGTATTATTCTTATGATGAGCATACTCGAGTGCCAGATATTGTGATTATGAACGAGGGGACAAAAGAACGTTTGACAGCGAAACAAGAACAAGCGATTGAAGAAGCAGCAAAAGAATCGACCGCTTTTGAAAAAACGGTCTTTAAAGAAGCGGTTGAAGAAGAAAAGAAAAAAGCACAAGCAGAATATGGTGTTGTGTTCAATCAAGTAGACAGTGAACCATTCCAAAAACTTGTTCAACCGTTGCATGAATCATTCAAAAATAGCTCAGAACATGGCGAACTGTATCAGGCTATTCGCCAGTTGGCGGACTAATTAAGGAGGTAATTATGAAAGGTTTTAGAAAATTTTTAAATCGACTTTTAGAAATACTTGGATCAATCATTCTTGCTGCAATGGTTTTGGTCGTTTTGTACCAAGTGTTTGCCCGGACAGTGTTAAAAAATCCTAGTACCTTAACAGAAGAATTTGTTCGCTTTGCATTGGTCTGGCTGGCGATGTTAGCTTCTGCTTATGTGGTTGGAAAAAAGGGACATTTAGCAGTAACTTTGTTAAGTGAAAAATTACAAGGGAAACAAAAACGCTTTTTAGAATTTATTGTTCAATTGTTGTTCCTACTTTTTGCAGGAGTGATTATGATATTTGGTGGTTGGAATGGTGTAGTAATTACGTTAGGACAAATTTCACCATCTTTGGCAATTCCTATGGGTTATGTCTATTTAGCCGTTCCAGTAGCAGGTGTTTTGATGTTTATTTATAGTTTGATGAATTTGCTAGAGTTATTCACGCAATCAAAAGATTCTTAATGCGTTTATAGAAGAAAAAGAATAGGAGTAAAAATATGGCTTTAGAAGCAGGCATTATCTTATTTGTAGTTTTTGCAGTCTTATTGGTAGTTGGTATGCCAATTGGTATGAGCATTGCGGCATCTTCAATTGCAACATTGTTATTAGTAATTCCTTTTGAAGCAGCTGCATTTACCTCAGCTCAAAAAATGGTCTCTAGTTTAAATAGTTTCTCTCTCGTAGCAATTCCGTTTTTTATTTTTTCTGGCGTTATTATGAATAATGGGGGAATTGCCCAAAAGTTGGTAAATTTTTCTATGTTATTTGTTGGTCGTGTTCCCGGCGCGCTAGCACATACTAATGTGTTAGGGAACGCATTATTTGGTTCGATTTCTAGCTCTGCAATTGCAGCATCGACTGCTATTGGTGGCGTACTAATTCCGCAACAAGTAAATGAGGGCTATGATCGGAAATTTGCAACGGCTGTAAATATTGCCTCTGCTCCTACAGGAATGGTTATTCCACCAAGTACAGCGTTTATTATGTATTCATTGGTGGCTGGTGGGGCCTCTATTTCTTCTTTATTTTTAGGAGGTTATTTGGTAGGTTCTTTGTGGGCGTTAGGAATTATGGTGGTAGCTTATGTTATTGCAAAACGTCATAATTATCCTACTGTGGCAAAAGCAAAAAAAGGAGAAGTCAGCAAGGTTCTGCGAGAAGCGGTTCCCAGTGTATTGTTAATTGTCATTATTATTGGCGGTATTTTGACGGGGTTATTTACAGCGATTGAAGCATCAGCAATTGCTGTCGCATACTCATTATTGATTTCAATGTTTTACTACAAAACAGTGAAAATAAACGATTTACCTAAAATGTTAAAAGAGGCTGTCTTGATGAGTGGAACCATTATGTTCTTGTTGGCAACTTCTTCAATGATGTCTTTTGCGATGGCTTTTACAGGGATACCAGAAGCAATCAGTACAGCTATTTTAGGAATCACAGACAATAAATACTTAATTCTACTATTAGTAAACGTTGTCCTATTGTTTGTGGGAATGTTTATGGATGTTGGTCCAGCTATTTTGATTTTTACGCCAATCTTTTTACCAATTGTTATGAATGTTGGGGTGGATCCAGTTCATTTTGGTTTATTTGCGATTATGAACTTGTGTGTTGGTTCAATTACACCACCTGTTGGAACGGGATTATATGTTGGTGCTAGTGTTGGGGGTGTTAAAGCTGAGCAAATGCTGAAACCACTAGTTCCATTTTATCTGGTAATCTTAGCAATCTTACTTTTAATCACATATGTACCTGAACTTGTCATGTGGTTACCAAATCTAATTTCTTAATTCAATACAAATTGTCTAACAACCCCAATTGAGCGAAATATAAGTTGTTCAATCAACTAGATTTGGTAATTTACTATAAAATATTGAGTTTAGGAGGCATAGAAATAAAAAATCTCTCTATGACATTATGTGTCATAGAGAGATTTTTTAGAAGCCACTTTTACGGTATTGACTAGGAGTTAATCCAGTTCGCTTTTTAAATAATCGACTAAAGTAGGCATAGTTTTCTAAACCAACATCTACAGCAATTTCTTTCACTGTTTGATTAGAATAGCGTAGTAAATCTTTTGAATAAGAAATTTTTTTACTAATTTGATATTTAATTGGCGGTAATCCAATGTATTTGGAGAACTCTTTGTTCAATTGATATTTATTTAAATGAAAGAGTTGAGCCAAGTCTTCTAAAGAAATTGTTTCTTTGAAATGTTGATCAATGTAAGCTTTCATTTCCAAAACCAATGATGGAATCGTTTCGTAGGTAAAGTCTTGACGATACTTTTGCAACAATAATTCGTTCAGTAATTGATGAATTAAAACGGAAGATTGGTAATCAGTTTGCGCATGTTGTAAATCTTGTAATTGTAATAGCTGCTGAATGATTAAATGAATAGGATTATCTTCTGGAAGCTGATTAGTGGAGAAAACTGGTGAACCATTTTTCATAAATTCTTGGAAAAAAGCACCAGAATTTCCTCCTTCAAAATGAATCCAGTCCATTTCCCAAGGCTCTTCGCTGGTTGCTTGATAGTATTGATAATCCCGACAGTCAATAAAGAATAAATCACCTCTCTGTAAGCTGTATGTATGATAACGATAGCGTAATTCCCCAGTACCATTTAGCGTGAATTTAATTAAGTATGATGGTAAATGTGCCCGCTCCGTATAATAAGGGCGCGAGGCTTTAAACTGTCCAATTTCCTGTATGTAATAAAAAAGTGTGCGACTTTTGCTGCTAGGTGTCAAAATATGTCTCTTAGAATCGTCTGACCAAGAGTAGTCGGCTTTTTCCCAATAATCCATAAGAACCTCCTAATTACCAAGATAGTACAATTATATCTCAAAATTGTGAGAGGTGAAAGCGCTATTTTTTGTTTATGATGAATACATAAAGTTAGTCTAACGTACAAAAAATAAAAATAGTGAAAGGATTGACAACTATCAACAAAGTGAAAAAAGAACAAGTTGAGAAACGAACCTATTTAGCGGTTGATATTGGCGCTTCTAGCGGTCGCATAATGAAAAGTCAACGCTTAGCGAATGGTCAGATAACAATAGAAGAAATTCATCGTTTTAAAAATGGTTTTCATCAAAAAGATGGGTATCAGCGTTGGGATATGGCTAGTTTAGTTCATGAGTTACTGCTTGGTCTGCAAAAAGTTAAACAATTAGGTATCAAGGAATGTTTTATTGGAATTGATACTTGGGGTGTTGACTATTGTCTGCTGGATCAATCTGGACAACTTTTGGACGAACCGATTGCTTATCGAGATGGACGGACAGAAGCAGCTGTAACAAATTTTTCAAAAGGCTATTCATTAGAAAAATTGTACCAACAAACGGGGATTCAAGTTCAACCTTTTAATACCATTTTTCAGTTATTTGTAGAGGAAAAGGAACGTTTGGCTGCAGCCAGTCAATTGTTGTTAATCCCTGATTACTTAGGTTATGTCTTTACTGGAAAAGCAGTCATCGAAGCAACCAACGCTTCCACCACGCAACTGTTGAATGCTGGAACGAAACAATGGGAAAGTGAATTACTGGATTTCCTAGGAATTGATGAAACACTATTTCCAACATTAGTAGAGCCGGGCACGATTTTAGGCGACCTGCAAACAGCGGCTTTTCCAGACTATGATTTACCAAATGCAACGTTGATTACGATAGCTAGTCATGATACAGCTTCAGCAATTTTAGGTACGCCAGGCATTGGCGATGACTGGGCGTACATTAGCAGTGGTACTTGGTCTTTATTAGGCATTGAAACGACTGTTACAACAATTTCTGCTGAAGCTTTCCAAGAAAATTACACGAATGAATGGGGCGCCCAGAACACAATTCGTTTCTTAAAAAATATTATGGGTATGTGGCTAATTCAAGAAGTGGCACGGTACCAAAACTACCAATATAGCTATGCTGAATTGGCCGCCTTAGCTGAAAAAGAACCAGCATTTCAACAATTTATTGATGTAAATGATCCTCGTTTTTTAAATCCGGGAAATATGATTACTGAATTACAAGCCTATTGCCGTGAAACACAACAAACAGTTCCTGAAAGCCCTGGTGAACTCGCTCGTTGTATTTATGATAATTTAGCATTGTGTTACAGCGTAGAACTAGAAAAATTAGCTCAATTAACAGGAATCGAACGGAAAATTACAACTTTACATGTTGTCGGTGGTGGTTCCAATAATCGTTTATTGAACCAGCTAACTGCTGATGTTGCTAATGTTACAGTGAAAGCGGGACCTGGGGAAGCAACTGCTTTAGGTAATCTTTTGATGCAGATGATTGCAACAGGTGAACTTAAAGATATTCCAGCAGCTCGTACTTGTATCCAAACATCTTTTCCCACGGAAATCTATCAAGCAAATCCAATTGATTCAACAATAAAAAATCGCTATCAAGCATTTATGAAAAGGAGCTCATTATGACAACCATTACACAAAAATATGAAGAAGCGAAAGAAAAATATGCCAGTATTGACGTAGATACCGAAGCTGTATTGGAAAAAATGGCTGATGTCAAAATTTCAATGCATGTGTGGCAAGGAGATGATGTGAGAGGATTCTTAAGTGAGGATGAACTTTCTGGCGGTATTTCAGTTACAGGGAATTATCCAGGCGTTGCTCGAAGTCCCCAGCAACTACGTCAAGATTTAGAAAAAGCGTTTTCTTTAATTCCAGGAAAACACAAATTGAATTTGCATGCTATTTATTTAGACACAGAGGAAAGGGTGGATTTAAACGAACTGGAACCAAAGCATTTTGAACCATGGGTGACTTGGGCAAAAGAAAATGGCTTAGGATTGGACTTTAATCCAACCTTTTTCTCGCATCCAATGTACCGCGATGGCTTTACTTTAGCTCATCCGAATTCGCAAGTTCGAAACTTTTGGATTGAGCATGGGAAACGTTCACGAAGAATTGCTGAATATTTTGGAAGAGAATTAGGACAAGTAGCTGTCAATAACTTTTGGGTGCCAGATGGCTTTAAAGATAACCCAGTTGATCGTTTAACGCCGAGAAAGCGGCTAATGGCTTCGCTAGATGAAATTTTTTCAGAGGAAATTGATCCAGCTTATACAGTCGATGCGGTGGAAAGCAAGCTCTTTGGGATTGGTTCAGAAGCCTATACAGTTGGGTCTCATGAATTTTATATGGGCTACGGTTTAACGCGGAATAAATTAATTTGTTTAGATGCTGGTCATTTTCATCCAACAGAAGTGATTTCTAATAAGTTATCTTCATTATCCTTATTTGGCGAAGGAATGCTATTACATGTCAGTCGTCCAGTTCGCTGGGATAGTGACCACGTTGTCATTATGGATGATGAATTGCAAGAAATTGCCAAGGAGTTAGTTCGCAATGATTTATTAGGAAAAACACACGTGGGCTTAGATTTCTTTGATGCCACAATCAATCGTGTTGCCGCTTGGGTGATTGGCACCCGCAATACACAAAAAGCGTTAATGAAAGCGATGCTTGAGCCAACAAACGTCTTAAAAGAAACTGAATTGATGGGAGATTTTACCACACGTTTAGCCTTAACGGAAGAGTTAAAAGACTTTCCATTTGCCGATATCTGGAACTACTACTGTCAAGAAAATCACGTACCTATCGGCTTAGATTGGTTAACGGATGTTCAAGAATACGAAAAAGTGATTTTACCAACTCGTCAATTGCCAACAGGTAAAGATAGTTGTCGTTTTTCATAAAATTAACAAACGAGAGGAACTTCTAAAATGAAAAAAATGAACGTGTTACAAGCACCATTTGTTGAAGAAATGGTCAAAACGACCAAAAATTTATATCGTTTAGGTTGGGATGAACGAAATGGCGGAAATATTTCGTATTTATTAAAAGAGGAGGAGATTTTACCTTTTCTAAATCCAACACAAGTGCTCCGAAAGATTCCAATGAAATTTGATGCAACGAAATTAGCAGGAAAATATTTTATCGTGACAGGCTCAGGAAAATATTTTAAAAATGTCTGTGATGCACCAAGCGAAAACTTAGGGATTTTACGAGTTAGTGAAAATGGCCAGGAATTAGAACTATTGTGGGGCTTAGAAGATGAAGCTGTGCCAACGAGTGAATTACCTAGCCATTTTATGAGCCATATTGCTCGTTTAGCTGTTGATCCAGAAAATCGCATTGTCATGCATAATCATGCGAGTCATTTATTAGCAATGAGTTTTACTCACGAATTAGATGAAAAAGTCTTTACTAGAACATTATGGCAAATGTGTACCGAATGTTTAGTAGTATTTCCAGACGGTGTTGGTATTATTCCGTGGTTGGTTCCTGGAACGAATGAAATTGGTGTAGCAACGGCTGAAAAAATGAAAGAATCTCGTTTAGTTTTATGGCCGCAACATGGTATTTATGGTACTGGCCGTGATATGGATGAAGTATTTGGTTTAATTGAAACTGCCGAAAAAGCCGCTGAAGTGTACACTTATGTTTGTGCGCAAGGAGGCGTTCGCCAAACAATTTCAGATGCAGATTTATGGCGCTTAGCAGAAGCGTTTGGTGTGACACCGAAAGTTGGCTATTTGGAAGAGAAAGTATCAAAACGGAGAAAGCTATGATAAAAAAAGCCTTTTGTATGCAAGTATATCCTGATCAACATGCCGAATATCAACGACGTCATGAGAAGTTATGGCCAGAAATGCGTCAAATGCTGAAAGAACATGGGGTAATTAAGTATCAAATTTTTTTAAATACTGAAACCAGTACACTTTTTGGTTATTTAGAAATAGAAGATGAAGCTCGCTGGGAGCAAATAGCACTGACACCAATCAATCAAAAATGGTGGAACTATATGGAAGATATTATGGAAACAAATCCTGATTGCTCGCCGATGACGACTGAATTAAGAAAAGTTTTTGAACTATAATTTAAAATAGAACAGTTTGTTATAGTGAATCGTATGATTGTACACAAAACAACTTACTTGAGTGGAGTTGATTTTAAGAAATTGTTCTGGAACTTACAAAGAAAGCCTTTGTGGTAACGCCTGTTCCAGAAAGTAATAAATTGTACCAACATTAGCTGTAACTGTTTATTCAAAAAATATTTAACTTCTAAAAAAAGAGGTGAATCTTGTTGAAGAGTGTAAAAGAAATCCGGAAATCACAAGTAAATAGTATGATTTCAGATCAATATGAGATCTTTCATGTAAAAGATATGGTTAGTCCAGAAAAAACCATCTATCATTACCACGATTTTTATGAAGTCCATTGTACGTTAAAAGGGGTAGCAACGTTCTTTTTAGATGGACATCAATTTGATGTTGAAGCAGGGACCGTTTTACTCATTCATTATCATGATTTACATCGAATTATTAAGCAGAGTACTGATGATTTTGAACGGATGTATATTTTTTTAACACCTGATTTTTTACAACAACGATCTAGTAAACGGACAAACTTGTCTGCTTGTTTTCAACATTTTGGTCAGCGTCGTAGTAAAGTTATCAAAGTGGATGTAGCAAAATTAGCAAACTACTTGACCCCGTTAGATCATTCTCCTTTGCCAGAAGAATATGGTGCGGATGTTCGTTATGAACAACAACTGTTAGACTTTTTAATTTACTTAAATCAATTAGTTCTGAAAGAAGAGAATGAGAGCCAACCAAAACAAATGATTGAAAATGAACGAATTGAAGCAATGATTACCTACATTTCTCAAAATTTGGATCAACCATTAACCTTAGAACAGATGGAAAAAAATTTTTTTGTGACTAAGTATTATGTAACGCGGGAATTTAAGAAACATACAGGATTTACTTTCCATCAATTTGTGCTGAAAAAGAAACTACTTTACGCTAAACAGTTATTAAAAGAATATCGCAGTGCTAGTGATGTTTACCTGAAATGTGGATTTAAATCATATCCACACTTTTTGAAGTCCTTTAAAAAAGAGTTTAATATGACACCAAAAGAATTTTTGGTGCAACATAAGAATAATCAGATCATTCATTTTGATCATTACGAAGAATCTATAAAGAAAGTGAGGCTTGAATAAAATGTTGACACTTGCAGTACGTGCCCATGATGTTGGCACCAAAATATCTCCTGTGGAATTGGCTAAAAAAATTGCTGAAACGAACATAACTTCAATTCAATTTGCCTTAGGTATTTCTTATCCAGAATATGCAAGTGCTGCTGTTCTATCTCCAGGACTAGGAAGTCAATTGAAGAATATTTTCGAAGATGAAAAGATTACGATTAGTGTCCTAAGTTGTTATATTAATCTGATTCATCCAGATTTAGAAGAGCGAGAAAAACGACTGCATCAATTTGAAACATACATTCGTTACGCTTCAATGTTTGGGGCAAAAATCGTTGCAACTGAAACAGGCAGTATATATGAAACGATTTATTACACTGAAGATAATTATACAGAAGAAGCCTACGAAGAAGTTTTATTTTCTGTTAGAAGATTATGTCGAGAAGCTGAAAAGTATGGGATAATTGTTGGGATTGAACCAGGAATCAATCATCCAATTCATACAATTGAAAAAATGCAACGATTGATTGACGAGGTTGCTTCAACTAATTTAGGTATTATTTTGGATCCTACCAACTTAATTCGAGTAGATATAGATAAAACGTATTTGGAAATAGTAGAAGAAGCGTTTGAGTGTTTTGGTGAAAAAATCGTTGCTTTTCATTTGAAAGATTTCATTATAAGAAATCAGCAGATATTTCCGGTAGCCATTGGCGAAGGGCAGGTACCTCTTAAAGAAACCATTCAATTTTTGAATAAACATAAGCCCGGACTGTTCACTATTTTTGAGGAAACACCATTTGAAAAAATAGCAAGTGCCTATCAAAAAGTTTCGCAATATCATTCCATTTAGATAAAAATGTGCAACAAAAAACATCTCGATTTTTTGAGATGTTTTTCGTTGCTTAATAAGACAAAATATAAAATATACTTGCCTTAAAAACTCACATAAAAGAAAGAAGCAATCGCCACAGCAAATGAAATAATAGCAAACACTAAACTACTCCATAGTCCTAACAGAATAAATGGTGAGGTTCTTTTGCCGCCCTCTTTCTTTAAGTAGGAAAATGTCCGTCCAGTAACAATGAATTGCCAGATACTAATCAATAAAAAAATACCGCCAATTAAGTAACGCATGTCCTCGTCCTCCTTCTATTTAGTATACCACTTGATGAAAACGTTATCAAAACGCTGTATAAAAAAGTTGCCTTTCAAAAAAGAGAAAGGCAACTTTTTTGACGGTTTAACGGACGTCACCCATTAAGTTTTGGATTGGTTTTTTCACAATGAATAAGAGAATCCCGGCAACGACAGCTACAAGTCCGACAATCCCAAAATATGCTGACTCTGTTCCAGGTGTATAGAAACGAGCAATTTGAGCGTTAATGGCTTGTGAAGCGGCATCTGCTAATAACCAAATAGCAACGGTTTGAGCTTCGAAAGCTTTCGGTGCTAATTTTGTAGTAATCGATAAGCCAACGGGAGATAAACACATTTCTCCGACAATCATAATGAAGAAACTAAAGAATAACCAAAGTGGACTCACCCGTCCTTCGGTACCATAAAGTAGACCTGGCAACATTAATAAGACGAAGGAAAGACCAGCAAAGACTAGCCCTAGTGAAAACTTCACAACTGTTGATGGTTGACGTTTACCTAGTTTTGTCCATAATGTAACAAAAATAGGGGTCAAAATAACTACGAATACAGGATTTAATGATTGGAACCAGCTAGCGGCAATCGGGAAGCCAAACAAACTCGTTTGCGTCCGTTCATTTGCAAATAGAGCAAGAATAGACGAACCTTGTTCTTCCAATGACCAGAAAACAATTGCTGCTAAGAATAATGGCAAATAAGCCAGAACTTTTGGTTTTTCTTCAGCAGTGACATCTTTAGACGTTAACATTTTGCTGAAATAATAAACAGGTAACAGGATTCCTAACACGCTGATGGTATTAATAAAGAAATCAATTGTTAAATGTCCTGTGACATAGGCGCCACCAAAAATAAGTAAAGCAACGACAATTGCCAACATAAATGCTTTAGCAAATTTCTTTTGCTCTTCTTTAGACATTGGATTAGTTGGGGCTTGACCAATCCCAGCAAGAGATTTACGTCCTTGGAAATAATATTGTAGTAGCCCGAAGAACATCCCTACTGCGGCAACGGAAAAGCCTAAATGATAATTATATTCTTGTCCTAAAGTTCCGACAACAAGGGGAGCGATTAAGGCTCCGATATTAATCCCCATGTAAAAAATGGAGAAGCCTGCATCTCTACGTAAGTCAGTTTTTGAATAAAGATGGCCAACCATCCCTGAAACGTTTGGTTTTAACATCCCAGTCCCAAATACAATCAACATAATAGAAACGAATAAGGCGGGGACACCAAATGGGGTAGCGAGAACAATATGTCCAGCAATGATTAGCAAACCACCAATAAAAACAGTTTTCCTTGAACCTAAGACACGGTCAGAGACCCAACCGCCAATGATACTGGACATGAAAACCATTGATCCATAAATGGACATGATGGCTAAGGCAGTTGCTTTGGGGAGACCTAAACCGCCATTGGCTACGGTATCGTAAATGTAATACATTAGAATAGCACGCATGCCGTAGTAACTGAAACGTTCCCACATTTCTGTGAAGAACAGTGTTGCTAGTCCTTTCGGTTGTCCCAGAAAGGATTTGTCTAATTTCTCAAGTTGTTCTTTGTCACTCATAGATAAAACTCCAATTCTTATAATATTCAGAATATTTGATAATAAAATGACTTAAATGTAGATTCATATATTTTATTACTCATAGATTGGAAAATAGAAAGAGAAAAAACTGATTATGTTTTTAAATAACAAGCGTTCGAGCGATTGTTTGTTTTTTATTCGTGAATTATGATAAAAATGAATATTTATTCTGCTTTATTTTCAATACTTTGTTTTCATAGTTGCTTTAGCTGTTCCTTTTTTGAATAAGATTAAAATGAATAAATAACAAGCAAAATATAAGGTTTTTTTGTTTAACTCTTTTTGTTTCAATAGGAAGTGCTTAGTGTTTTTTCAGAATTGAAAAATGAATACGACAAAAAAATTATCTATATAATAGAAGGAAAAATAAAAATAGTGAATGATAAAAAAATTCAAAGAAAACACCCGTTCTTTTTAGGCCTGAGTTTTTGAAAAAAACATTCTCATGTCTAGTATCTTTAACATTTTGTTACTTTTTGACTGAAACGAATGTAAAAAAACCGACATTTAAGGGCTAATCAAGGGTTAGAAAACGGTTTCTCGAAAATGAAATCCTGTTTTTTTAACTTTTTTTCGCAAAATATAAACAGGATAATATCAAGCTTCCAGCAGCTTTTTATTACAAAATGTAACAAAACCGACATTCTAGTAATAAATTGTCACGAGATATTCACCTACGGCCGGCCATTCGATGATAAAGTATGTGAAGTCGTTTCGATAAAGCGAAGCAGACGTGGTTGTTGCCGAGTGCTAAGAGCAACAATCAAATATTTTTAATTACAAAGGAGAAACATACATGAAATCAATCAAAACGATTTTACTTGGAACAACTTTGGCCGCAGGTTTAGGATTATTCTTAGGAACAGACGCAAACGCAGAAAGCTTATATACAGTTAAAGCAGGAGATACTTTATCAACAATTTCTCATCAATTTGCAGGAGACAATAGCTTAATTCAAAAAATTGCTTCTGATAACAAATTGCCAAACCTTGATTTAATTTTTGAAGGAGAACAATTAGTTATTCGTTCAGAAAAAGAAGTTGCTAATACTCCAGCACCAGCTGTAGAAGTTGCACCAGTTCAACAAGTAGTTGAACAACCTGTTGCACAACCAGTACAACAAGAAGTACAACAACCTGTTGCTCAAGAAGTAGCGCAACCAGCAGCACCTGCTGCAAGCAGTGATGCAAAAGAGTGGATCGCACAACGTGAATCTAGTGGTTCTTACGATGCAACAAACGGTCAGTATATCGGTCGTTACCAATTATCTGCCTCTTATTTAAATGGTGACTATTCACCTGCCAACCAAGAACGCGTGGCAGATCAGTACGTAGCAGGTCGCTATGGTTCATGGGATGCAGCTAAATCATTCTGGTTAGCAAATGGTTGGTACTAAAATTAAATAAACGAAGTAATCTAATTACTTATTAAAAACCATAAACAAAAAAACAGTAACCTGTAAAGATTACTGTTTTTTTTGTCGATTTGTTAAGGTACAACGCCCAACGCTCGTCAATTGGTGGTCTGCGTTATAAATTTTTGCTTCCCAAACTTGAAGGGTCTTTCCCGAGTGATCGGGCGTCGCAATCACGGTAAGGCTACCATCATGGACACTACGAAGATGATTTACTTGTAAGTCTATGCCGACAGCAAAAGTGTTTTCAGGAACGTTTTCGTTCGCACCTAAACTACAGGCAGTTTCAATTAAGACGCCGTTTAAGCCCCCGTGGACAAGGCCATAGGGTTGTTTATGCACGTCTTTTACCGTTAAAGTAAGCTGACATTTCTCAGCAGAAACCTGTTGAATCGTGATGCCTAAATACTCTAAAAGATGAATAGTAATCAGTCCTTTCTAATAAAAGAGAGAATAAAAGGTTTTTTATTTATTATACAGGAATGAAGAAAATTTGAAATAGCCATGTTTTTTCTTAAAATTCAAGCGACTTTTTCTCTAAAGTGCCGATTCTTGTGTATAATAGAAAAGATGAGATTAATGAAGGAGGTTTCCTAATGAGAAACTGGACAACAATTAAAGAATATGATGAAATTTTATTTGAGCAAGCAGGCAAAGTAGCAAAAATTACTATCAACCGCCCGCATGTTCACAACGCATTCACACCAAAAACAGTCATGGAAATGATTGATGCATTCAACATTAGTCGTGATAAAGAAGATGTCGGGGTTATTATTTTAACAGGCGCAGGTGACCAAGCATTCTGTTCTGGTGGCGATCAAAAAGTTCGAGGTAATGGTGGTTACGTTGGCGAAGACAACATTCCACGTTTAAATGTGTTAGATTTACAACGGTTAATCCGTGTCATTCCCAAACCAGTCATCGCAATGGTGAAAGGCTGGTCCATTGGTGGCGGCAATGTTTTACAATTAGTTTGTGATTTAACAATTGCGGCGGAAAATGCTAAGTTTGGGCAAACAGGACCAAATGTCGGTAGCTTTGATGGTGGATACGGCTCAGGTTACTTGGCGCGCGTTATCGGCCATAAAAAAGCGAAAGAAGTTTGGTTTATGTGTAAACAATATTCTGCCCAAGAAGCTTTAGATATGGGCTGGATTAATACAGTTGTTCCATTGGATCAAGTAGAGGATGTGACAATGGAGTGGGCAGAAGAAATGTTAACCAAAAGCCCGATTGCTTTACGGATGATTAAAGCCTCTTTAAATGCCGATACAGATGGCTTGGCTGGTGTGCAACAATTAGCTGGTGATGCGACACTTCTTTACTATACAATGGCTGAAGCACAAGAAGGCCGAGATGCATTTAAAGAAAAACGGACACCAGATTTCGATCAATTCCCTAAATTCCCATAAACCAATGACTTGGTTAAATAAACAAGTACAAAAACGTCCCGATCATCCTGCTTTTTATTTTCAGGATGAATCTTGGACGTTTTTAGAAGTGCAACAAGAAGTCAGCCATTGGGTAGCCACATATCAACAGGTGCTTGCACCAGAAGAAAAACGTGTGGCTTTATTCAGTAAGAACAGCAAAGAGTTGTATTTTTCAATTCTAGCCTTATGGGAATTGGGGAAAGAGTTATTATTTTTAAATACGCATTTGACACTTGCTGAACTGACTTTTCAGTTAAAAGATGCGCAAGTTAAAACGATTATTGGTGCGCCTGAAACGCAGGCTTTGTTAGAGGAGATTTCTTTTGTCGACGTTCAGCCAATGGTTAAAAAACAGCATAGTCTTTCACATCAGGAGTTTCAACAGCCAAGTGACTTAGAGTCGGTGGCTTCTATTATGTATACATCTGGAACTACAGGACAGCCTAAAGGGGTCTTGCAACGGTTTAAAAATCATTTGGCCAGTGCTAGAGGCACTCAAGAAAATATGGGGATTACTGCTGAAGATTGTTGGTTGTGTGCAGTCCCATTATTTCACATTAGCGGATTGTCGATTGTTGTTCGACAACTCGTCTTAGGTTGTAGTATTCGCCTTTACGATAAATTTGATGAACAGCAAGTGACACAAGATTTACAAGAAGGCCGTGGAACCGTCATTTCAGTGGTTGCGACAATGTTACAACAATTATTGTCTGTCTATCCTGAGGCTGGCTACAGCGCCAACTTTAAAGGAATGCTATTAGGCGGCGGACCGATTGCTCCGGATAAATTAGCGCAGTGTGAGGAAAAAGGGATTCCAGTCATTCAATCTTATGGGATGACGGAAACGTGTTCGCAAGTTGTTGCCTTGAAATTTGAAGATGCGGCACTGAAAATCGGCTCTGCTGGACAACCGTTAAAAGATATGCAGATCAAAATTGTTGATGAACTAGGACAAGAACAGCCAGAAAAGCAAGTCGGGGAAATTTTACTTAAGGGACCAAACGTTGTTTCAGGTTACCTTAACCAGCGTCAACCTGAAAAATGGACAGCAGATGGTTGGTTTAAAACAGGCGACATGGGCTATTTAGATGCACAAGGTTACCTGTATTTGGTTAGTCGTTTAAGTGAACTCATTATCTCTGGTGGTGAAAATATTTACCCCACTGAGGTTGAACAGGTGTTACAGGCGATAACAGGAATTAAAGCAGCGGCAGTTGTAGGAGAACCAGATGCGCAATGGGGAGCCGTCCCAGTTGCATATGTGATTAGTGACCAAGAAATCACCTTAGCGCAAATTCAAGACCAGTGTTCACGAAAACTGGCAAAATATAAACGACCGAAACGCATTTATTTTTGTCATTCTTTCCCGCAAACAGCAAGTGGAAAGATTGCCAAACATCGTTTCATGACAGAAGAAAGAGAGGCGTTTTTAATCAGATGAAATTGCCTGATGAATTACGACAAGCCTATCAGAAGAATGCCCGTCAGTTCAGTTGGGTTTTTCCATTAGAAACAGAACAAACAGCCTTGGCAATTTTTGCCGCTGGTGAAAAGGCATACCAAGGAGAACGTTTTTTTTGGCAAACGCCGAAAAAAGATTTTGCTTTGGTTGGCTTCGGATATGAAACTATCTTAAAAGGCGCAGAAACAGAAACGCAGCAATTGAACAACCTTTTAAAAAAAGAGGCGGCAACTCGTTTTCAAAATATGTCTATTTCTGGTACGGGGGCTCTTCTGTTTGGCGGTTTGCCTTTTGATACAGAACAAACGCCTACTGAGGCCTGGGGAGAGTTAGGGGAAGGTTGGTTTTATCTACCAAGTATTCTATTTACTTTTTCAGGTTCACGTATTTATGGAACGCTGAACTTTTCAGGTTCTAGTGAACAAGAAGTCGAGGAACGTTGGTCGACTTTGGTGGCTCAGTTTGATCGCTTGTTAGCTACCTGTGAGGAGTTGCCAGCTGTAGCGGAAACAAAGATTGACAAGGAAGAAGTTGCCGTGACTGAATGGCTACAAGCTGTCAACGAAACAGTAGCAGTCTTAAGAGAAGATGGCCCTTTAAAAAAAGTGGTTTTGGCTCGACAACTTGCTGTGAGCAGTCCTGAAAAAATTCGAAGTAACCAAGTGCTCGTTAATTTAATGGCACAACAACAAAATACGTATTTGTTTGCTTTAGAAGCCAAAGACACAAGTTTCATTGGTGCAACACCAGAACGACTTCTGTTGGGTACTAAAGAAACGTTTGCGACCGCTTGTATTGCAGGAACCATTAAAACGGGTCAAACATCAGAAGAAACGAAAGCTTTAGGAGCACAACTTTTACAAGACCGCAAAAATACCGGAGAACACCAAATTGTGGTGGAACGTTTAGCGAAAGAGTTGGCGAAGATGACGACTTCTGAAAACAGTATTCAAGCACCCATTATTTTGGAAAATCGAGATGTACAACATCTTTATGTGCCAATCTCGGGTCAACGTAAGCCGGGAATTTCGTTCTTGGAAAGTGTGATGCAACTACACCCAACGCCAGCTTTAGGCGGTGAGCCCAAAGAGTTGGCAGTCGAATGGATTCGACAATATGAGCCAGGGAGTCGTGGGTTATATGGTGCGCCAATCGGTTGGATTTCAGGGAATGATGATAGTGGCGAGTTTGCTGTGGCCTTGCGTTCAGGTGTCTTTGCTGGTCAGCAAGGCGTTCTTTATGCAGGTTGTGGTATTGTTGCGGATTCCCAAGCAGAGCTAGAAAGAGAAGAAACGAAAATAAAATTTCAACCGATGTTACGAGGAATTGGAGGGCAGGTTTAATGAATCATCAAGAAACAATGACCGATTATTTAACGGCCTTTATTGAAGGCTTAAAAAATAGTGGGGTTGAACAAGCAGTCATTAGTCCAGGGTCCCGTTCCACACCACTGGCTTTATTACTTCATCGGGAAACCGCAATCCAAACTTTTGTCGATGTCGATGAACGTTCCGCTGCTTTTTTTGCTTTAGGATTAAGTAAAGCGAGTCAAAAACCAGTGGTCTTACTTTGTACCTCTGGAACAGCAGCTGCAAACTATTATCCAGCAATTTGTGAAGCCAATATTAGCCATGTGCCTTTAGTCGTTTTAACAACGGATCGGCCGCATGAGTTACGTCAAGTTGGTGCTCCTCAAGCCATGGACCAATTACAAATGTATCAAAATCATGTGAAATTATTTGTTGAAATGGCTTTGCCAGAAGCAACAGAAGAGATGTTGAATTACGCCTATTGGCAAGGCGCTAAAGGAGCAGCATTCGCGCAACAAACGCCTGCAGCACCTGTTCATTTGAATTTTCCTTTGCGGGAACCATTATTACCTGACTTAGAGAGAAAAACAAAGAGTTCTCAACAAACGGCTTTATTCGCTGGTCAATCAATCCTTTCTACAGAACAAGTGCAACAGCTAGCGGATCAATGGTACCAGAAAAACGGCGTTTTGGTTGTCGGTGGCAGTCATACAGAGGAAGAAGCGGCGTTATTTATTCAATTAGCCGAAGCTTTGCAATGGCCGTTACTAGCGGATCCTTTAGCAAACATTGTGACACATGGGCAAAATAGTGAAGTTGTTATTGCACATAGTGATCTGTTTCTAAATGTGGCGACCTTGCCACAAGAACCAGAAGTGGTAGTGCGCTTTGGTTCGCTGCCAATTTCTAAAAACATCATGTTATGGTTGAAACGCTTAGCAACGACAGAGACTACTTTTTATTTTGTGGACGAAAATGGGCAATGGCAAGAGCAATTGAAAAAATCACAAACCGTTATTCAGGCAAAGGAAACCACGTTTGTAGAACAACTACTAACGGTTGTCAAATCAACAGAAGCGACTTGGTTAGCACAATGGCTCCTGCTGGAAAAAACGGTCTCTGAAGTTCTTCTAGAAACGCTGAACGCGACAGAATTAAATGAAACAACAGCCAGCTTAGCTGTTCACCAAACGATGAAAGAGAACGGTCAGTTATTTGTATCTAATAGTATGGCTATCCGCTACTTAGATCGATTTATGGATAGTCGCCCTTATCGGATGTTTGGAAATCGCGGCATCAACGGGATTGATGGGATTGTTTCAACTGCTTTAGGAATGAGTGCCGTAGCACCGACACAGCAAAACGTTCTACTGATTGGTGATTTAGCGCTATATCATGATATGAATGGTTTATTTTTGGCTAAACGTTATCAGTTGCCGTTAACAATTGTTTTATTAAATAACAATGGTGGCGGGATTTTCTCTTTTCTATCTCAACGAACTTTACGTGAGGACGATTTCGAGCCTTTATTTGGAACACCGCTTGATTTAGATTTTTCGTTAGTTGCTGAACTTTACGGTGCTTCGTATCAAGAAGTCAAAACAATCGTGGAGCTCAAGCAAACTTTACAAGCAGCGGCTGAAGAACCACAATTTCAAGTGATCGAAGTCAAAGGAAATCGTCAAGAGAATGTTCATTTGTACGAATCAATTTTAGCTGAAATTGGTAGACGAGTAGAAAGACAGGGGATTTCATGGAACGGTTAATTCGGGGGATGCAGTACCATTATCAATGGTTAACACCTTTTGATGCAAAGCGAACGACAGTAGTCTGTTTACACGGTTTCACAGGAACGTTAGCCACGTTTGCAGCCGTTTTTCCCAGTCAAACACCTTATAACGTTTTAGGCATTGATTTACCTGGGCATGGCGCGACTGCTAGTTTGGTAGCACCAGAGCGTTATACCATGAAACAGGTTTGCCATGATCTTGCTGAACTAACCGAATCGCTAAATTTGCCTTGCTTTTGTTTATTAGGCTATTCAATGGGCGCTCGAACAGCTTTAGGTTTTGCATTACATTATCCACAAAAGGTACAGCATCTTTTATTGGAAAGTGGATCACCAGGTTTGGCCACCGCCGCAGAACGTCAGGCTCGTATCTGTCAAGATCATCGTTTGGCGGAACGTCTCTTAGAGGAACCGCTGGTGGATTTTATTGATTTTTGGCAAGAATTACCGTTATTTCAAACGCAAAAAGCCTTGTCTGTGGCACAGCAAATGGCCATTCGTCAGGAACGTTTGAGCCAATCGGCCTTTGGATTGGCTAGTAGTTTGTGGTATATGGGCACAGGAGCGCAAGAGAGTTACTGGGAACGTCTAGCAGAATTGCAGCCGATTCCTACCGATTTATTGGTAGGCGGCGAAGATCAAAAATTTATTGGGATTGCGAAAAAAATGCAGGCACGTCAACCGTTGTTGAGGCTGACAATTTTTCCTGAAGCAGGACATTGTATCCATTTGGAACAACCAACGATTTTCTATGAAAAGGTGACAGCGTTATTGGAAGGAGCCATCTGAATGAACATTCAATCAATTGAAACCTATCAGGTTCGTTTGCCTTTAAAAACGCCGTTTGTCACGAGCTATGGTCGCCTGGAAGAAAAAGCGTTTGATCTATTTGTAATAACGGATGAGCAAGGAAATCAAGGGTTTGGCGAATTAGTGGCTTTTGAGCAACCTGATTATGTGCAAGAAACGTTGGTAACCGAACGCTTCATCATCCAACAGCATTTAATTCCGTTACTTTTAACAGAAGCGCTTGAACAGCCGCAAGAGGTTTCAACAATTTTTGAAGAAGTTAAAGGACATTGGATGGGAAAAGCTGCGTTAGAAACTGCCATCTGGGATTTATATGCCAAACGGCAACAGAAGAGTTTAACTGAATTTTTTGGACCAACGCGGAGGAAAATTCCTGTAGGGATTAGTTTAGGGATTCAAGAAGACTTACCTCAATTACTTAAACAAGTTCAGTTAGCTGTAGAAAAAGGGTATCAACGAGTGAAGCTGAAAATTCGTCCCGGTTATGATGTGGAACCTGTTGCTTTGATTCGTCAGCATTTTCCTAACTTGCCTTTAATGGTCGATGCCAATTCAGCGTATACATTGGCTGATTTGCCTCAATTACAACGTTTAGATCACTATCAATTAGCGATGATTGAACAGCCTTTTGCTGCAGATGATTTTTTAGACCACGCACAATTACAAAGAGAACTGAAGACAAGAATTTGTTTGGATGAAAATATTCGTAGTCTCAAAGACTGCCAAGTGGCGTTAGCATTGGGCAGTTGCCGTAGTATCAATTTGAAGATTCCTCGTGTAGGTGGGATTCACGAGGCGTTGAAGATTGCCACATTTTGCCAAGAAAATGATTTATTGGTTTGGTTAGGTGGCATGTTTGAGTCTGGTGTTGGTCGCGCATTGAATTTGCAATTTGCGTCACAGCCTACCTTTTCCTTTCCAGGTGATATTTCAGCAACGGAACGCTATTTTTATGAAGATATCATCACGGAACCTTTTATTTTAGAGCAAGGGACAATGACCGTGCCTCAGGGACTTGGTATTGGTGTTACACTTTCCCAGACGAATTTGCTAAAATACAGTCAGTATCAAAAAATCATGTAATGATAACAAAATTGCGCCTATGACTATGCAGAGAAGCATAATCTAGGCGCAATTTTTTATTTTTCTAATTGACTCGCTGCGGCTTCATCCAAGAGAACCGTTAAATTTGGATGGAGTTGAAGAATAGAGGCAGGATACGTTTCTGTGACAGGTCCTTGGAGCACTTGTTTGACCATCTGAGCTTTTTGTTCACCATTTACAATTAGGACAAGATGCTTAACTTTCATGATGCTGGCTGGCCCCATCGTAACAAAGGTCATGCCTGGCTGCATCATTTCAGGAACAAACCAAGGCTCTGAACCAGTGACGGTCACTTGGTAGGTTTCATTTTTAAAATGAGTGGTAGTGGGCATGTTCCCGCAAAAATGACCATCTGCTCCTAAGCCAATTAACATCAAATCTAAGCCGCCTGCGTCAGCAATCCGTTGTTCTTGTTGTTGAAAGTTTTCCACAGTTAATGGATGGATGTTTTGCTCGGATATTTCCGCAGGTGTCAAATACAGCGTCCGCAAATCTGTCAGAGTAATGCCTTCCTTTTGATGAGGAACAGGGATTTCATCAAAGTTATAATAATGAACATTATCAAAGTCAGATGAGTTTTTCACAATCGAGGCTAATTTTTGGTAAACAAGTGCTGGCGTTTTACCAGCGGTAATTGATAAATTCACTCGTTTATCTTGGCTCATCGTGCTTAGAAGTAACATTTTTGCCCATTCGCTCATCGTGTCGAAATCTTGTTTAATTAAAATTTTCATACTTGCTCACTCCATTCTTTGAATAAGCTAAGTATAATTTGTGGGAACCATCCCATGTCAAGCTCTTCACAAAAAGGATTTAATTAACGGTAGGCAAAAGAAAGAGGAGCAGCCGTCAAAACGATGGCTGCTCCTCTTTTTAAAACTTAAGATAACCTACAACGAGTTAACTTTTTAGCTTTCTGCTCCACTTGCTCCAACGCTGGTCTAAACGTTCTTTTGACCAACACTGTTTAACAAAGAATTTTATTTTATTGTTCTTTTAACCATTTTTCTAGTTGTAAACGTTGCACTTTCATAGTAGCTGTGTGAGGGATTTCGTCAAAAGCCATAATGATAGGTTCGTTTAAATGTGGTAAATCGGCTACTTGTGTCCACCAAGCATCCCAATCCATTTCTTCCCCAGGGACAACCGCTAAAATTGGCTGAGGTTCATTTTCTTTGCCACGGACAATAATCACTTCTTCTAAGAAATCTAATGCATCCAATAAATGATCTTCAATAGCTAAATTACTGTCGATGTTTTCAATTAGATCTACTTGGCGATCTTTCAAGAATAAGTGGCCGCGTTCATCTAACATTCCGTAATCGCCGCTGTCCCACCATTCGCCATAGACATTTTCTGCAAAGCGGGCATCTTCTTTGTAATATGTTAAGGCCCGTCCTTTTGATAAGAATTGGATATGGCCGTCCGTCATCGCAGGTAAAACTTGTCCTTTTTCATCGGTAATTCGAGCTTGTGTTAAATCCTCTAAACCAACGCCCATGTCACGAGCATCTGAATCTTTTAGGGAGTCTAAAGTATGCGCTCGTAAGATCATTGGCCCGCATTCACTTTGTCCATAAACTTGTAGGAAAATTGGTTCATTGGCAGCAGATGCTTTTAAGAAAGCCACCATTGTAGCGTTGTTAATTGCATCAAAAGTAGAATGATAATAATGGACACTAGCGAAAGCTTCAGGTTTTTCTTTGGCCAAACGAACCCATTGAACGAAGTTATTGGGGTGTGTTTCTACAGCGATTGGTTGATAGGTGCTGAACATTTCAGCGACTTTTTCGCTCGAAGCATTTGCTAAAGGCATCATAGGGAAGCCCATGGCCATTAAAGAAGACACGCCAATGTTAAAACGAGAATGAACTGGCGAAATATGAAAGCCAACTAATTTCTTTTCAGCAATTTTTGTAAAAATGGTTTTTTGCCATTTTGTACGCCAACCCATAGAGTGATTGGAATGACAGATAAGTTTAGGAATACCTGTTGTTCCAGAGGTGTGGGTCATGTAGGCAATTTCGTCTTTAGTCAGTTCGTCTTGAGGAACTTCCGTGGCATCAGCTTCTAAAAGAGAAGCAACCGAAAGTTTTTTATTGGCAGAGCTATTACGAACAGCTTGAACTTTTTCAGCAGTCACATCATCAAATAAAATATAAGGATCTTCTAAACGATCAACGAATACTTCAATTGTTTCAAAAGGTAAATGGTATGAAACCATTACAGGAACGGCTGCTAGATATGAGGCTGCAACAGCTAGTAAATACGTGTCGAATTTAGGACTTTTATAAATAATAATTTTGTCGCCTTTTTTTACACCTAAAGTGGCTAATTGATATGCCCGTTTCAAAATTTCTTGATGGCTTTCACCATAAGTTGTTTCTAAGCCAAGTGCAGGAAAAGCAGGCAAAGATTCATCAAAAATAATTGGAACAGTTGGTGTTTTTTCTGCGGCTTCTTGATAGTTTGTATAGAGGTTTAATGGTTGATAATCAAGTAAGTGTGTCAAGGGAAAGTCTCCTTTGTAAAATAGTTTGTGTACAAATGTACAAGTTCACTTTATCCTATCATAGAATGGGTTCTTTTTCTACGTCAAAAATACAACGTTAAATGTTATTTTTTATTATTCACAAGCACAACGTTTGCTGTATCTGGCAAAGTTTCCTACAATAATTATGTAAGTAACAAGTTCTCAGAAGTGTAAAACTTTACAAAGGAGAGGAATTTACATGAAAAAAATCTATGAAACAACTATCATTAATACGGGTGGACGTGCAGGAGAAGTTCACTCACCGGATAAATCATTTTCTTATGCGGTTGCTTCGCCAGGTGTTAAGAAAGAAAATACAACAAATCCAGAACAATTATTCGCAGCGGCTTACAGTGCTTGTTTTAACGGTGCATTAGAATTAGTGATGGATCAAGAAAAAGTCGAAGGTAAAAGTACAGTAACTGCACGTGTTTCCTTATTCCAAGGAGAAGATGGATTTAGCGTTGGTGCTGAATTAGAAGTTCATATTGATGGGGTAGATCAAGCTAAAGCAGAAGAACTTGTTAAAAAAGCCCACGAAATTTGCCCATATTCTAAAGCAACAAGAAATAATATAGATGTTAAATTAACAGTGATTTAATTAAAAAAGAAGCGTTTTGTCTATACGACAAAGCGCTTCTTTTTTAGATAACAGTCCACAAATTATACATATTTAACAAAATAACTAAAAAAACAACTAAACTATAAATTTGGGCGACCCGTTGTTGAGATAATTTTTTACTGAAAAGACCGCCGACATAACCACCGAATAAAGCGGCAGGAATAATAGCCCAAAGCATTGTCAAATCAAAAACCGCAAACCCTGTGGTCAAGCCGATATTGCCAAGTTTGGCGAGTTGGGAGAAAAAAATAGTAATGATGGAATAGACAGTTGCTGATTTGATATCCATTCCAAAAAAGAGAATAAGGCAAGCTACATTAATGGGACCGCCACCGATGCCTAAAAAGGTTGATAGAATCCCTAAGCCTAATCCGACAATCAGAAAAATGCTCAATCCGTTGAGGTGTAAGTGCCAGTTGGAAAATTGATTGTAGAGAAGAACCAAAACCAAGGTCAGCAACATGATGATATATTGGATTAGTTGTACTTTTTCTTCATTTGGCGCTAGTGCAATCGCCTGATTAAGAAGTAAATCACCTAACATGCCGCCGACTAAGGAACCAAACGAAATACTCGCGGCTTTTTTCCATTCAATTTGGACACCATTTTGATACTGTTTATAAGTCGAAGAAATGGACATGACAAAAACAGCGACACTTGAATAGAACGCAATACTATTTAACGAATGGAACCCAAGAAAATCCAAAACAGGCTTAATAATGACGCCTCCACCCATCCCAGAGAGCGCCCCAACTGTATTGGATAGAAAAATAGTTATGAAATAAATCAGCAAAACCCGCACATAATCACTCCTAAACCGTTTTCTTTTAGTATAGCACAAAAATTATATAAGAAATGTAATTTCATTTAAAAATATTTTTAAAAAGAACTTGAAATGATATTTCTTTAATGGTATTCTACAAATACAAAAAAGAAAACGCATTCAAGGAGGATGAGAAAGCATGACAGTATCGATTGGTATTATTTTGATTTTATGTCTTTACACAGTTGTTGGTGTACTTGACCAAATTTCTATTCAGATTGGTCCATATACACCATTGTTTGCTGCAACGTTTACTGGCCTAGTCTTAGGGGATGTTCAAACAGGTTTGATGATTGGGGCAACGCTTCAATTGATGACATTAGGTGTAGCGACTTATGGAGGAGCAACAGTCCCAGACTTTCTTTCGGGGGCCATTATGGGAACGGCTTATGCAATCATTTCAGGGAAAGGGGCAGAGTATGGTATCGGAGTTGCGGTTCCAATTGGGTTATTATTAACACAACTAGATATTTTAGGCAGAATGGCTAATACGTTTTTCCAACACAAAGCAGATCGCTATGCGGAAGAAGGCAATTATAAAGGGGTCGAGCGCTGCAATGTTTTAGGAATTTTTCCTTGGACGATTTCTCGTGTCATCCCAGTTTTTATTGGCCTAGCTTTTGGTGAACAAGTTGTAAACGCTATCAATAATTGGATTCCTATTTGGGTGATGAATGGGCTAAAAGCAGCAGGCGCTATTTTACCAGCGATGGGGATTGCTATTTTAATGCGTTACTTACCAATTAAAACATACTGGCCCTATTTTATTATTGGGTTCGTGTTACTTGCTTATGGGGCCCAATTCTTCTCAGTTTTAGGTGTCGCACTGGTTGGCTTGGCTTTAGCAGCGATTTATGTGATGAATCATAACAAAGGCGGCGCAACTACAACAAGTGGCACGGTTATTTACGAAGATGATGAGGAGGTTGAGATTGATGACTAACAAATTAACAAAAAAGGATATTAATAAAGTTTACGTCCGTAATCTTTTTGGCTATCAGTGGGGCTGGAACTATGAAAAAATGCAAGGACTTGGTTACGCTTGGGTGATGATGCCTGCATTAAAGCGACTATACAGTGAAGATCCAGTAGCTATGAAGAAAGCCTTGAAGACACATCTTGGCTTTATGAATACAACGCCAGCCATGTCGCATTTAATTGTCGGAGCTGATATGGCTTTGGAAGAAGAAGTCGGCATTGAAGATGAAACGGCCATTACTGGCTTGAAAACAGGTCTAATGGGTCCGTTTGCTGGTGTTGGTGATACCATTTTTATCGCGATTTATCGTGCGATTGTTTTTTCGATTGCAGCTTACATGGCGCAAGGGGGCCAGGTTGTTGGGTTACTGATCCCGTTAATTGCCGGAGCAGTGGTCCTATGGGTTCGCTATAAATTCACTTGGATTGGTTACCATCAAGGGAAAAAAATTGCGACAGAATTTGCGGATAAAATGAAATTGTTTACGCAAGGTGCAGCTATTTTAGGGTTAACGGTGGTCGGCGGTTTGATTCCTTCGGTAATTACTTACAAATTAGATTTAACTTATAAAATGGGAGATGTAACATTATCTGTTCAAGAAATGTTGGATAAAATTTTACCCGCATTAATTCCTTTAGGGATTGTTCTTTTATCCTATTGGTTACTAGGGAAAAAGAAAATGAATTCAACACGGCTAATCTTTGTTTTAATTTTAATTGGCATGGTTTTAGGCAATTTACAACCAATGTTGGCTTGGGTTGGCGGTTTATTTTAAAAAAATAGTATATAATAGGAGAGATTTATTATGACAATTGTACATGCAAGAGTAGATGAGCGTTTAATTCACGGACAAGTTGCAACCGTTTGGACGAATACGGTTGGCGCACAAAGAATCATGGTAGTAAATGATGCCGCTGTCAAAGATCAATTACAAATTGGTGCCTTAAAAATGGCTAAGCCTGCAGGAGTTAAATTATCCATTTTATCAAAACGTAAAGCGATTGAAAAAATTTTAGCAGGCAATTATGATGAAGAAAAAGTCTTTTTAATTACGAAAGACATTGCAGACATGGCGGCTTTAATTGATGGCGGTGTCCCATTACAGAGCTTCAATGTCGGCAATATTTCTCAAAAAGAAGGCAGTCGAGCAATTAAAAAATCTGTTGCATTAACCGATGAAGATATTCAAACCGTTCGTCGTTTAACAGATAATGGGGTGACTATTACCGCACAGATGATCCCTTCTGAACCAAACGAAGCAATTTTAACTTTCATAAAATAGAAATGGAGATGAGAAGATGGAGCCAATCCGTTCAATCAGACAAAAATATAAGGACTTTTCCAAAGTAAATAAGAGAATCGCAGACTATATACTGAAGGATCCGACCCGTCTTCTCTCATTAACAGCAAACGAAATTGCTAGCAATAGCGAAACTTCTCCAGCATCAGTTACCCGTTTTTCTAAACAATTAGGGTTTGACAGCTGGGAAGAGTTAAAACTATCCATTGCAGCGGTACAAGCTGCCAGTAACGGTAAAAAAGATATTGATCCAATTGTAGCGGCGGATGATTCGGTGGATACTATTTGTATGAAAGTGGAATCTTTATTAAATGCTACGATTGAGGATTTATTTTATACAGTGGATAAACAAGCCTTGGAACGAGCAATCGCGCATGTTAAAAAAGCGGAAAAAATTCATTTGGTTGGAATTGGTGCCTCTTCTTTAACGACTTATAATCTTTATCACAAGTTTAACCGCGCTGGTCGCCAAGCGATTTTTAATTATGATAGTCACATGATGTTGGAGTTTTTAAATTATGCAACGGCACAAGACATTTTGATCACGGTCTCCTATAGTGGTTTGACAAAAGAAGCCTTAATCGCCTGTGAAATTGCCAAAAATAGAGGTGCAACGGTTATTTTTATTACCAGTAACGATGGAGAAAACGTGCGATCATTGAGCGATGAAGTTCTTTTAGTCCCCAATAATGAGCACCTCATTCGAGTTGGGGCTATTTCATCGATTGCTTCGTCAATGGCAATTGGTGATGTTCTGTATTTAGGTTCAATTCAAGATGATTTAGACACAGAAATTGAACGCAATATGATTGAAACGAGTCAACTTGTCAGCCGTCTAAAAGAGAAGTAGGGGTGTGCAAGCAAATGAACTTAGAAGGATTAACGACAGAAGCCAGAAATGAAGCGACTAAAAAGATTGACCAAGTGTCAACATTAGAAATGGTAACTTTAATAAATCAAGAAGACCAAAAGGTAGCACAAGCAATTGAAAAGGTGCTTCCGCAGATTGCTGCAGCAATTGATGCAGCGGCAGAACGATTTAAAAAAGGGGGCCGTTTAATCTATTGTGGTGCAGGAACGTCTGGACGTTTAGGTGCTTTGGATGCGATTGAATTAACGCCCACATATAGTGTGTCGCCAGAACGCGCATTTGGTATTTTAGCTGGTGGTGAAAAAGCAATGTATCAAGCAATTGAAGGCGCTGAAGACTCGAAAGAATTAGCTATCGAAGATTTAACACAACATCAATTGACTGCCCGAGATGTCGTAATTGCGATTGCTGCTAGTGGTCGGACACCATATGCTGTTTCCGCAATTGAATACGGAAAAAAAGTGGGCGCTCTAACCATTTCAGTTACCTGTAATAATCAAAGTCCGATGAATCAATTGGCGGAAATTGGGATTGCGCCAATTGTAGGACCAGAAGTCATTACAGGATCAACTAGAATGAAAGCGGGTTCAGCACAGAAAATGGTGTTAAATATGTTTTCAACAGGAATTATGGTTAAAGTAGGGAATATCTATCAAAATTTGATGGTCAACGTACAACCAACGAACGAAAAATTAATGCAACGTGCCACGAATATCATTAAAGAAGCAGCAGAAATCGAGGAATCGCAAGCCAAAGAATACTTGGAGGCAGCACAGCTAGAAGTGGCACCAGCCATTGTAATGGCGAAAGCCCACGTTGGTTTTCAAAAAGCCAAACAACTATTAGCAGAACATGATGGACGGATTTCAGAAGTTTTAGCATAGAAGTGGTGAACAATGAATCAAATCGCAATTCAAGAAACAATTCAGAGACTGATTAATCAGCAAGTCGTTCCGGGTGTCGCTTGGGGGACGATCACAGAAGATAGCTTATCAGAACAGTATACGGGCTTTTTAGGTAATACTGGTCCATTTGCAAGACAAAAGATTTCATCAGCTAGCCTGTATGATTTAGCGTCCTTAACGAAAGTTATTGGGACAACAAATCGAATGTTACAATTAATCGATACAAATCAGCTTACTTTTTCAACCACTGTGGGGGAAATCCTACCTGATTATCAAGGACTATCTTGTTCGATTGGGGAGCTTCTACTGCATCAGAGCGGACTGCCAGCTGATGTTGTCGATAAGAAAAATGTCACAAAAAAAAGCTTGCAAGAAATCATTTTAACGCATTCGTTATCTGAACGAGGGAAAACCATTTATTCTGATTTAGGGTATTACTTATTGGGAGAAATTATTCAAGTATTGGATCGCTGCTCATTAGAAGAGAGCTTTCAAACATACTTATTTCAACCAATGAATCTACAGCATACAAGTTTTACGGTCAGCGATTTTGCCCAGGCAGTGCCCACAGAGATTACAAAACAACGCGGCGTTATTCAGGGGGTGGTCCACGATTCGAAAGCCTATCAACTGAAAGCGCCAATTGGCAGTGCAGGTTTATTTGCAACTTTACCAGATTTACTCACTTTTGTTCAGTGTTTTATGAACAATCGCTACCCGTCTGGCAAACCATTATTTTCTGAAAAAATGTTCACTGCTCTCTGGTCTATGAACCAAGGGGGACGTACATTTGGTTGGGAAGTGAAAAAGACGCAAGCAGGGGCAGACTATTTGTATCATACTGGCTTTACTGGAACGGCGATTGGTATGAAAAAAGAGACCAAAGAAGCCCTAATTTTGTTGACGAATCGGATTCATCCCACTCGTGAAGAACGTGGTTTTCTGAAAGCACGAACAAAAATTTATCAGCAGTATTTTTAGGAGGATATGATGAAACCAAAATTAATTTTAATGAGCCATGGACGGATGGCAGAAGAAACCTTAGCTTCTACTCAAATGATTGTCGGGGAATTAGCAGATGCTGCGATTGTGTCAATGACCGCAGAAGATGGCTTGAGCGGCACGCAAGCAAAACTGGCAGCAATCTTAAAAGAAGCTGGCAATGTCCCGACGCTTGTATTAGCTGATTTAAAAGGAGGAACACCTTGTAATGTGGCTATGATGGCCATGGGCACTTATCCGCAATTGCGAGTAGTCGCTGGACTTAATTTAGCAATGGCAATTGAAGCAGCCGTCTCACCTGTGGAAAATGTGGATGAATTAGCTGCATATTTAACGCAAATTGGCCAATCTGCGGTGACCACGATTGACTTACCTGAATTAACAGATGAAGAAGAATTTGAAGAATAGAAAGAGGTCGGGACGGAACCGTTTAGCTCCGAGAAATAAGAAGGAATTTCCGAAAATTGCTTTTTAATTTTTGGAGAATTTCGGCTTATTTCCGAAGGAGTTGGTTCTGTTCCCGCCGTTTATCAGGTTTTGAACCTGGAACAAAAATCCAAAGTGATTTTTGTCCCAGGCTCTTTTTTTAAGAACCAGGGATATTCCGTGGTTCGTTTTTGGTTGTGACAAAGAAAAAGAACAGACTTAGTAAAATAACTAGGATGCCATCGTTAAACATCGGATTTACGAAGTTTAAAATAGCACTTAAGATGACTGGCACGGTAGCACAATACGTAATAATTTTTAAACAATCAATCAAACGTAAAGAATAAAAACGTAATTTTGAATAGAGAGATGCACCGATAGCGGCAATCAGTAAGTCTAAAACTAAACCGATTAGAACAGGGTAGATAGCCACTAAAAAGACAATGAGTTTTGTCCACCAAGGGATTGCTGCTTCACTTAGCGCAGTCTTGATACTCTGAGCGTTAACGCCATCTAAGGTTCCTTTACTATAGGGGAAGATAAATTGGTCGGTGCCTAGAATTGATTCAGTTGCGCCTGAATTTGGTAAGGCGACTACAAATTCATCTTGTAAAAAAGCCAAACCAAACGCATTACCAATTAAATCCTTTTGGACATCAGCGGCTGTACGTTTTCCATCTGGATCAAACGTAAAAATAATCGAGTCGGTTTGATAAATAAAGCCAGATTCTTTGGCCTTTGTTTGCAACGTGCCATTTTCAATAGAAAAGTCAGGCAACTTTTCTGCAATTTTTTGGCCATCTTGTTGCACCTCTTGTAGCACAGAAAAGACTTGTTTGGTAATAGGTAGTGCTAAAATAGCACTTAAAAAAACAGCATAGAGAATTACTTTCCAAAACGCCATTTTTTTCGCATGCCGTAATTCTGAAACTGAAAAAAAGGCCTGCTTAAATAATTGCAATGTATTCATTTATTTACTCCTCACATCATTCTTCTACAGGTCATTCTAGCGAATTTATGAGGGAAACACAAGGTAATCTCCCTCTTTTGTAAAACTTTTCTTTTGGCAAGCAAACTATTTTGTAGAAAGCGGTTCACTCTGTTATCATAATAGTTGTATGAAAGACGTATGTTACATACTAAAAAATAGGGGGATTTAAAAAATGACTTACACATTACCAGAATTACCATATGCTTATGATGCATTAGAACCTTACATTGACGTGGAAACAATGCACTTACACCATGATAAACACCACAACACTTATGTGACTAACTTAAACGCAGCGATTGAAAAACATCCAGAATTAGGCGAAAAATCTGTAGAAGACTTAATTTCAGATATGAATGCTATTCCTGAAGATATCCGTACAGCCGTTCGTAACAATGGTGGCGGTCACGCAAACCATACATTCTTCTGGGAAATTATGGCACCAAATGCTGGTGGACAACCAACTGGCGCTATTAAAGAAGCAATCGATGAAACATTTGGTAGCTTTGATGAAATGAAAGCTGCTTTCAAAACAGCTGCAACTGGCCGCTTTGGTTCAGGTTGGGCTTGGTTAGTTGTGAATAACGGTAAATTAGAAATCACTTCAACACCAAACCAAGATTCACCATTAATGGATGGCCAAACACCTGTTTTAGGTCTTGACGTTTGGGAACATGCGTATTACTTAAAATATAAAAACGTTCGTCCAGATTACATTGAAGCATTCTGGAACGTTGTTAACTGGGATAAAGTAAACGAACTTTTTGCAGCAGCAAAATAAGTTTGCCAATTGTGAAGGAAAGAGTCAAATGACGGCTGTCATTTGACTCTTTCCTTTTACAAATCCAGGGTCGAAATAGTTGTTCGTTTATGGCATACTAAAGTAAGTAGGGAAAGATAACGGATACATAAAGAAGGAGCTAAAAAAATGAATGTTATGATGCAAAAAGTACACGGGTCAGAAAATGATTTCTTTTTATTGGATGAAACACAGTTTGAGCGTTCTTTAACCGCTGAGGAAATTGAGCAATTGCGCATCCAGTTATGTTCGCGGGAAACAGGATTATTGGCGGGAGCAGATGGGTTACTTTTGGTAGGAGAAGGGACTCACGGCACGTCCAATGCTAGAATGCGAGTGATTAACAGCGATGGTAGTGAAGCAAGCATGTGCGGGAACGGCTTGCGTACGGTTGCCCGTTATTTAGCTGAAAAAAACCAAGAAAAATCATTTACAGTTGAAACAATGTTTGCAGATTTGAAAGTACGTCAAGCCCCCAATTTAGCTGAAGAAGTAGCGACTTACCAAGTGGAAATTTCGCCAGTAAGTTTTGAAGCAGTCACTATCCCAATGCATTTAGGGGTCCAAACATTAATTGATGAAATCGTACCAGCCTTATCTAACACCATTCGCTTTACAGCGGTAGCAGTGCCTAATCCGCACCTTGTAGCATTTGTGGATCACGAAACCTTAAATGGTCCAGAATTTGAACGAATCGCTACCTATGTAAATAATGAAAATCCATATTTTCCAGAAGGGATAAATGTGAGTTTTGTTGAAGTTCTTGGCAAAAATCAACTATTTGTTCGAACGTATGAACGTGGTGTAGGTTTTACAAGTGCTTGTGGGACAGCTATGTGCGCAAGTAGTTTACTTTATACGTTATTGAAAGATGGTGTTTTTTATGAAGAAATAACCGTCAAAAATGCTGGAGGTATGGTGAAAACAGTCGTCCACGAAACGTCAGATGGCAGTTATTGGATGGAATTAATTGGGAATGCCACGATTACGCATTTGATTGAAGGATCACTGACTGATTTACTAAATGGTGCATTTGAGAAAATAACTATCACTGAAACGAATGAACAGAAACATTATCAAGAATTTCTGCAAACACTTTCTCAAAAATAACAATTGTTCCTTGATAAAGCGCTCTTTTATTTTACAATTGTGTTAAGTTCTTGTTCCAAAAAATAAAAAATATTGCTTGAATAAGCAAACTATGAGAAAATAAAGGGCATGAATTAAGAATTATTCTTAGATAAACGAGGAAGTGTCTTATGAAACTATGGAAAAAAGTAGTACTGGGCTTCTTGAGCGTCTTGCTAGTGGTAGTAGCTGGGGTATGTGCTTACGGGATTAAGATGTATTCAGATGCCAATTCAACAATTAATGGGATCTATCAATCAGTTAACCGTAAGTCCAATAAAGGAGCCACGGCCAATATTGATGCGCAAGAACCATTCTCTGTTCTTTTAATGGGGATTGACACAGGCGATTTAGGCCGAACAGAGCAAGGTCGTTCAGATACTACAATGGTTGTAACCATCAACCCGAAAGAAAACAAGTCCACAATGATCAGTTTGGATAGAGATATTCTAACAGATATTGTTGGAAATGACACACAAGACAAATTGAACCATGCCTATGCATTTGGTGGCGCCGAAATGGCGATTAATACAGTCCAAGAATTACTGGATATTCCCATCCATCACTATGTATCCATCAATATGAAAGGGTTAAAAGACCTGATTGATGCGGTAGGCGGTATTGAAGTAGATAATACGATTGGTGAATTTACGTTGGACGGTATTACTGTTCCAGCAGGTAAAATCAAGTTAGATGGCACGACAGGTTTGGCTTATGCGCGGATGCGTCACGAAGATCCTGAAGGAGATGTGGGTCGTCAACGCCGCCAACGAGAAGTTGTTGAGAAAATTGTGCGCAAAGTCATGAGTTTTGATGGTGTTTCAAAATATCGAAAAATTCTTGATGCTGTTGAAGCCAATGTAAAAACAGACTTAACCTGGGATGACATGATGGACATCCAATCAAAATATTTGTCTGCCTTTAAAACAATTGACTCAGAACAATTACAAGGATACAGTGCAACCATTGATGATATTTATTATCAAGTCCTAGATCCAAATAGCTTATACAAAACACAAACAACGCTTAGAAAACAACTTGGTTTAAAAGAACATGCTTCTGAACGTGAAAAAGATTTAGCCTTTTATAATCAGTTTAGCTATGCTGTTACAGATACTGCACTGATTGGTGAATCTGGTGATTCAAGTGCTAATAGCTCTACTAGTTCGAGTAGCACAGCGGACACCACAGCCGGACAAACAGAATACAACGGCAATACGCAACAAGCAGCAGAAGGAGCCTACGATCCGAATACGTACGTTGACCCAAATGCGTACACAGATCCAAACGCTTATGCTGATCCAAATACGTATGTGGATCCCAACGCACCACAATATTAATCTGTTAAACAAGCTCGAAAACTTCTATTTCTGATGAGAAATAGAAGTTTTTTTCTTTTATTCTAGAAATTTTTTTCAGAAGGTGTTATAATTGGACTATACCAAAATAAACCGTAAGGAGCGTGTCAAAATGCAAATTATCCGTGTAGCAAATGCAGAAGAAGGCGGCAAAAAAGCGTTTGAATTAATTAAAGAAGGTATGAACAATGGTGCGAAAGTTTTAGGCTTAGCAACAGGTAGTACACCAGAAACATTATATAAAGAAATGACTGCAAGTGATGTCGACTTTACAGAAATGACTTCTGTAAACTTAGATGAATATGTTGGTTTAGGTGGCGAAGATGAGCAAAGTTACCGTTATTTCATGAACAAACACTTATTCGACAAAAAAACATTTAAAGAAACATTTGTACCAAATGGTAAAGCAGAAGATTTAGATGCTGCTTCCGCAGAATATGAAAAAATTATCGATGCACATCCAGTAGATATCCAAATCTTAGGTATTGGTCAAAATGGACACATTGGTTTCAACGAACCAGGCACACCTCTAGATAGCTTAACACATGTCGTTGAGTTGACTGAATCAACAATCAACGCAAACAAACGTTATTTTGACAAAGTAGAAGATGTCCCAACACGTGCTGTTTCTATGGGGATTGGCTCAATCATGAAAGGTAAAAAAATGATTTTAATGGCTTATGGCGAAGCAAAAGCAGAGGCCATTAAAGGAATGATTGACGGACCAGTAACAACAGACATGCCAGCAAGTGCATTACAAAACCATCAAGATGTTGTTGTAATCATTGATGATGCAGCTGCAAGTAAATTATAATCGTTGATGAAAAAGAACTTGAAACATGAGGATTTCCTTATGTTTCAAGTTCTTTTTTTGTTATACTGGAAGTAATAGAAGAAGAGGTGAAAAGGATGTTACAGCTAACAATTCCAGAAATTATTTTACGGTTAGTCCTAGCGATGGTGATGGGTGGCGCAATTGGTTTTGAAAGACAATATAAGAATCGCCCAGCAGGGATGCGCACTCACATTTTAGTTTGTATGGGCGCGGCTATTATTGCGTTAATTCAGTCGCAAATTGCAATCAATGCATTAAAAGATGCGTTAGCTAATCCGGCTTTGACGGGGGTCATTCGTTCAGATCAAGCAAGATTGATCGCACAAGTTGTAAGTGGAATCGGCTTTTTAGGTGCTGGAACCATCATTGTAACGAAACAAAGTGTCACCGGATTGACGACAGCAGCGTCACTATGGACCGTTGCTGGTTTAGGGATCGCGGTGGGCATGGGCTACTATACGATTGCCTTAACAAGTTTTATCGGTGTATTATTTGCCTTAACCATTGTCAAACGAATTATTCACGTACCAACAATCAAAAAATTAGAAATTCGCTATCAACATAAACAAGAAACCAAAGAATTTATTAATCAGTATTTTGAAGAAAAACATATTGAAATTTATGATGTGAACTTCAATGTTTCTTGGGTGGATGATACAAAAATCTATACGAATATCTATACTATTGATTTGCCTAAAGGCCTAACGTATGCCGATGTTATCGAAGATCTATCTGTTTCAAATAATGTAACAAAATTACGATTGATTAATGTGTAGAAACATCTATTTATAATTAATGACAACCGCTATAAGTTAAAATGCTTATGGCGGTTTTCTTCTAGGGCCTAGGACTGATTTTTTAAGTTTAATATTTCAAAAAGATTACAAAAGAGTTATGATTGTATTACGAGTTAGAAAGAAAGGTGATAAGTAAGATGAATAAAAAAAATAAATTTCTTAGTATTATTGTTGTTGTCGTTGTGATTATTGGTGCATTTGTGATGAAAGCTTATAATCAATTGATTACTTTAGATAATAAAGTCGAAGCAGAATGGTCACAAGTAGAAAATGTAATGCAAAGACGGGCTGATTTAATTCCGAATCTTGTCAGTAGTGTTCAAGGCAGTATGACTCAAGAAAAAGAAGTTTTAAAAGAAATAACGGAAGCACGTAAAGCATACGCAGGAGCAAAATCTTCTTCTGAAAAAGGGCAAGCAAATGAGCAAATTGAAAAAGGATTAGGTAATTTTGTTACAGTATTGAATGAAGATTACCCAAAGTTAGCTTCTTCTGAAAATGTCAAAACCTTAATGACTCAATTAGAAGGATCTGAAAATCGAATTTCTGTTGAACGCCGTAACTATATACAAGCTGTTGAAACATATAACCAACAGATTTCAAAATTCCCTGATAAAATAATTGCAAAACTTTTAGGATTTGAGAAGAAAACTAACTATGTTGCGACAGAGCAGGGAAAAGAAGTACCACAAGTGGAATTTAAATAAAAAATTTGTAGAAAATTTGGGTTAAAAAGAAAGAAGTGAGGAAGGTTGGATAAAAAAGTCGAAAAAATTCAAGAAAAAGTTCGTTTGTTTTATAAAAAGCATCAGCGGAATACAACGATTGTTGTGGTAATTAGTTTAAGTATGATTTTAATATTAGGAATGGCTGCTTGGTATGAAGGAAAGGGAATCTCTTATGAAGCAAAACAAACTGCACTGAGAGAGAAGCAACATGCCTTACAAAAAAAGAGAGACGATATTTTAGCAGGGAAAATGACTGAAGCGTCAACCCAGACAACAATAAATAACTTTTCTAAACAAGAAATAACTGGTGAAAATGAATTAGTGACAATTACTGGAACGAATGGGCAGTTGAACATTAATGATGCTAATATCTATGTTTCAGATAATGCAGGTATTGTCTCAAATCAACTTAAACAGAAAATGTTTCAATTGAATCAACAATTGTTGGAAAATGCGAATGGCGCACAATTTATGCTTATTACCGTTCCTGCGTTACCTAGTGGGGAATCTGTTGAATCTTACAGCAATAAGATTGCTAATCAATTAGGTGTAGGGGATCGTGAAAAAAATAATGGTGTGGTTTTTCTAATGGCAATTGAGGATCGCGAATCTCGCTTGGAAGTTGGATATGGCTTAGAGAGTATTTTAACGGATAGCTATGCGGATGATATTATTAATAATGAAGAAGTAAAAGAGGCTTTTAGAGACGAGGATTATAATACAGGTCTCAATAAAATTATTGATCAAGTATCGGCTGCAATCAATTCAAAAACCGCACAAGTGGATAATGAATTAACAAATATACAAGCAGAGTTAAACACTAACACAACGAAAAGAAATGTTCTTTTAATGGCAAGTATTGCTGGGATGCTCATTTGTGCTGTTTATATTTTACAAATTTTAAGAACAAGAAAACTTGTTAAAAAAATGTATCAAGATTATTTGAATTGTTTACCAACAAAGGCTGTCCTAAATAACTCAGAACAGACAAAGAAAGTATTAAATAAGATGAAAAAGACTTCTTTTTATTGTTTATATCTTAATGGAGCAACGTTATTTGCCACAAAAGGGAAAATAAGACGTGCCACTAAGCGTGGTTCTTTACTAAGTATATATCCAAATGCAAAAAAACAATCTTTTGGGCGTTTATTAGTAGGAGATACTTTATATAGTTATGATGGTAGTGTTTTGACGTATGCTTATTTAAACTCACAATACAATCCGTCTAATCATAGTAGTTCTGGTAGCAGCAGTGGTGGTTCATTCGGTGGCGGCTCATTTGGCGGTGGCGGTGCCTCTGGAAGTTGGTAAAATAAAAAGCTAGAAACGTTGATCGTTTCTAGCTTTTTGCTATTTATCTAAACCGTAAAGATAGTCATCATCTTTCATGGCTTCAACTGTTCCTAGTAAATAGCCATTTCCTACTTGGGAGAAGAAGTCATGGTTGCTAGTTCCTGTCGAAATACCATTCATTACAATCGGGTTCACATCATTGGCTGTATCCGCAAATAAGGGATCCATACCTAAGTTCATTAAAGCTTTGTTGGCGTTGTAACGTAAAAAGGTTTTTACTTCTTCGGTCCAACCTAAGTCATCATATAATTCTTCTGTATAACGTTCTTCGTTTTCGTACAATTCGTAAAGTAAATTATACATCCAGTCTTTTAGTTTATCTTGCTCATCTTCTGGTAATTCATTAAATCCTAATTGGAATTTATAGCCAATATACGTGCCGTGCACTGATTCATCACGGATAATCAATTTAATAATTTCAGCGACGTTCGCTAGTTTATTGTTTCCTAAATAGTAAAGAGGAGTGTAAAACCCAGAATAGAATAAAAACGTTTCTAAAAATACACTAGCAATTTTTTTCTCTAACGGAGTGCCGTTTTTATAAATTTCGTTAATCCGTTCTGCTTTATATTGCAGATGTTTGTTGGTATTTGTCCACTCAAAAATATCATCAATCTCTTTTTTTGTATTTAATGTACTGAAGATAGAAGAATAACTTTTGGCATGGACAGATTCCATGAATTGGATGTTATTTAAGACGGCTTCTTCATGGGGCGTCCGCACATCATTTCTCAGTTGATCCATGCCGCTTTCTGATTGAACAGTATCTAATAAAGTTAAACCGCCGAAAACGTAGCCGACAGTAGTTTTTTCTAAATCGGAAAGAGTCCGCCAATCATCTAAGTCATTGGATAACGGAATCCGTGTATCTAACCAAAATTGTTCGGTTAATTTTTCCCAAGTGGATTTATCAATGACGTCTTCAATGGCGTTCCAGTTAATTGCTTCATAATACGTTGCCATGGTTATTCCTCCTGTATGCTGGGGCAGCAGTCTGTTTGACTAGTTGTCTCGTTTCTTCGCTTAAAACGTTCTACAGAGTCCAAATAGGAGCGTGCAGCCGTTCTTCTTTGTTCAGTATATCTGAAAATGTCCTGTTTAAAAAGAGAACATTCCTAAAAAATAAGACGCTCAAGCAGAACGCCTTATTTAAGTGCTTTTCATTAAATCACGCAAGACTCACATTGATTGCTGCCAATTTCTTCAGCATCATCTGTAAATGTACGAATATAGTAAATTGATTTAATCCCTTTGTTGAACGCATAATGACGTAAAATGTTTAAGTCACGGGTTGTTTGTTTTGGTGTTTCTTTCCATTCATACAAGCCTTCAGGGATTTCTGAACGCATAAACAAGGTTAAACTCATTCCTTGATCAACGTGTTGTTGCGCTGTTGCGTAGACATCAATCACTTTGCGCATATCCATGTCGTAAGCAGAAGTATAGTAAGGGATTGTATCATTAGCTAAATAAGGCGCTGGATAGTAAATCTTACCAATTTTCTTCTCTTGACGTTCTTCAATCATGCGAGTAATTGGATGAATGCTGGCACTAGTATCATTAATATATGAAATTGAACCATTTGGCGCTACGGCTAAACGATTTTGATGATAAAGACCATTTTTTTTCACAGCATCGCGTAACGCAGCCCAATCTTCAGCCGTTGGAATCTGAATGTCTTTGAAAATTTCTTTCACTTTATCAAATTTTGGTGTAAAGTTGCCTTCAATATATTTATCGAAGTAAGCACCAGAAGCATAATCTGATTTTTCAAAATTATGGAAGACTTGGTTACGTTCTTTCGCAATTTGGTTACTTTCCATTAAAGTCCAGTAATTTAATAACATGAAATAAATGTCTGTAAAGTCTAATGATTCTTCAGAGCCGTATTCCATATGATTTTTAGCGAAGAAGGTGTGTAAGCCCATTGCGCCTAGTCCGATTGTATGGCTTAAACGATTTCCATTTTGGATAGTTGGCACGACATCAATTTCAGAAGCATCTGTTACAAAAGTTAACGCACGCGTCATAGCGCGGACAGATTTTCCAAAGTCAGGACTTTCCATTAAATTAACAATGTTAGTTGAACCTAAGTTACAACTAATATCTGTGCCTAAAACTTCATATTCTTGTTTCCCATTAATAACAGAAGGCGTTTGAACTTGAAGAATTTCAGAACATAAGTTACTCATGATAATCTTGCCATCAATCGGATTGTTTTTGTTAGCTGTATCAATATTGATGATATAAGGATAGCCAGATTCTTGTTGTAATTTAGAAATTTCATTTTCTAAGTCACGGGCTTTAATTTTACGTTTACGTATGTTTGGATTGGCCACTAGGTTATCATATTCTTTGGTAATATCTACATAGGAATAAGGCACACCATATTCACGTTCCACACTATAAGGACTAAATAAATACATATCTTCGTTGTTACGCGTTAATTCGTAAAATTTATCTGGAACAATAACACCAAGAGACAACGTTTTTACACGGATTTTTTCATCAGCGTTTTCTTTTTTAGCAGATAAGAACATTTCAATATCTGGATGGAAGACATTTAGATAAACCACACCAGCACCTTGACGTTGACCTAGTTGGTTAGAGTAGCTAAAGCTATCTTCAAATAATTTCATAACAGGGACAACACCACTTGCTGCGCCATCATAACCTTTGATTGGTGCGCCCGCTTCACGTAAGTTGGAAAGAGTAATTCCTACGCCGCCGCCGATTCGTGATAATTGAAGGGCAGAATTAATTGAACGCCCAATGCTGTTCATATCATCTGTTACTTGAACTAAGAAACAAGAAACCAATTCACCTCGACGTTTACGCCCAGCGTTTAAGAAAGAAGGTGTGGCTGGTTGATACCGTTGATGGATCATTTCATCCGCCAATGTTAAAGCCAACTCTTCATCGCCATCCGCAAAATACAAGGCATTAAAGGCAACCCGATCTTCATATGTTTCTAAATACTCTGTTCCGGCGTTGTTCTTTAAAGCGTATTGAGAATAAAATTTATAAGCCGCCATGAAAGACTTGAATTGGAAATGTTGTTCATCTAAGAAAGCATATAATTTTTCAATAAAGTCCATTGAATATTTTTCGATGAATTCAGTTTCAATAAAATCTTCTTTCATTAAAAAGTTGATTTTTTCTTCAGCAGAGCTGAATTTACGTGTATTCGGTTCTACATTTTCTTTAAAGAAGGCTGCGAGTGCTTCTTTATCTTTATTTAAAGGGATTTGACCATCAACAGGACGGTTAATCTCGTTATTCAGTTTGAAATAGCTGACATCTTTAATTTCTTTTAGACTCAATTTCTTCCACTACTTTCTTAAAGGTCTCCACGTCTTCGTCTGTTCCGCTAAACTCAAAGGAGTATAGAAGCGGAACGTGATAATCGCGGGCAATATCTTTGGCGGTATAGACAAATAATTCAGCAAAATTACGGTTGCCCCCACCAGCTACACCAACTAACAGTTCTTGGTTACTTTTATAATCAAGAAAGTCATTCACTACCTCTGTAATTTCTGCATCATAGGTAGGAATGACAAGAATAAAAGGCTCATTTATTTCAAAAAAAGGATTCGCTGGCTCAAGTTCATAAGCAGGCAAATCCAATTTTTTAATAAAGCGCCTTGTTTGACCGGTGACTGAAAAATAAACAAGTTTCATCTTAGCTAGCCAATTGTTTTAATTGGTCTGGACGGAAGCCAACAACGGTTGTTGCTTCAGATGTGATTACCGGTACGCTTTGGAACCCTTGTTCTTTTAACCAGTCGATAGCATCTGGTTGTGCGTCGATATTGATTTCTTCAAAAGCGATGTTATTTTCACTTAGGAAACGTTTCGCCATTTTACATTGGATACAGTTATTTTTTGAAAAGATTTTTACGTTCATTGAAAGTTCCTCCTCTTTTTTTCTACATAGACTAGTATAAATCTATGTAGAAAAAAGTCAACACTTTAACACTATATATTGTGGTGCGTTTTTCTCATAATACTAGTTTTTGTGTTTTTGAAAGAAAAATGAAAACACGTGAATCCTCGTTTTTAGGAGAAAAAACACATTGGTCAGTGTTTGACAAACAAAAAAATTAAAATTTTGAAAGAGAACATTTAGTGAAAAAACACTAAATGTTGTGTTGACATTTGAGTTAGGCACAAGAAGAAAAAATAAGCGGATTTGTTATTGAATGAGTGGGATTTTACAGTAGCTAGTAACATAAAAAACAAGTGCTGACTTTTTTTCAAAAATAGTAACCTGAAAAAAGTGTCTCTATATAGAAGGAAAATAGAAGAAAACAGGAGATACATCCAGAAATTCATTGACTTTCCGTGTAAGCAAGCGTATTCTTTTAATTGAGAACGATTCTCATTTTCGTTTGAAACTTTTTCACATGGAGGAAAGTAAATGATTACGTTAGCGCAGGCAGAAGTTGGGAAAGTCTATACAGTCGAAAGCGTCCAAGCAGATGTTCAGACAAAGAAACATTTGAACAATTTAGGTGTCGTTGCAGGCCAAGCAGTTGTCCTTGTCAATTATCAGAATCAAAATGGTATTGTTTTATTACATAATAGTCGAATTGCGCTGACAGATACGATTTTACAAGCGATTCATGTGGAGGAGCGCTCGGCGAATGAGAAAGTTTGGGTCTCCTTGGATACCTTGAAAGTTGGAGAACGCGCTACAATAGTAGGGATCCACGGACAAGGAGCGGTGAAACGTCGGTTGATGGACATGGGCTTAACAAAAGGAACAGTAATTTTTATTCGCAAAGTAGCTCCTTTAGCTGATCCAATTGAAATCAATGTACGTGGCTACGAACTAACGTTACGAAAAAGTGAAGCGGAACTAATCTTGGTTGAAAAGGAGGAAAGCGAATGACTCAGCAAATTGCACTAGCCGGCAACCCTAATAGCGGTAAAACGACAACGTTCAATATGTTAACAGGAGCCAACCAATATGTTGGAAACTGGCCAGGGGTGACTGTGGAACGCAAAGAGGGGGTGGCAAAGAAAGATAAGACACTCATTATTCAAGATTTGCCAGGGATTTACTCTCTTTCTCCTTATACGCCTGAAGAAATTGTGGCACGAGATTATCTTTTGGAGGACCAACCTTCAGTGATTTTGAATATTCTCGATGTGACCAATTTGGAACGGAATCTTTATTTAACAACACAATTAATTGAAACCGGATTACCGGTTGTTTGTGCGTTAAACATGATGGATTTGTTGGAAAAAAACGGCCAAACATTGAATAGTGAAAAGTTAAGTTATGGCTTAGGCGTGCCTGTCGTTGAGATTAGTGCTTTGAAGAATCGTGGGTTGGATCATGCTTTAAAACAAAGTAAGCAGCGAGCGAATGCCATAGAGACAGAGGTTATTTATCCTTCTTATGATAATCGCTTAGAAGCAGCACTTGCTGAAATTGTTGATATTTTAGGGAATACTGTTCCTGAAACGCAACAGCGTTGGTATAGTTTAAAACTTTTTGAACGAGATGTTCGAACCAAAGAGCAATTATTATTGAGTTCTTTTCAAGAAAAAGAAATTGAAGAAGTCATTCAAATTACTGAAAAAATCTTTCAAGATGAAAGTGAAGCGATTATCATTAATGAACGCTATGCCTTTATTGCTCGATTAATTGCTTTGTGTGCGACGAAAAAAACAGCAATGACATTTACTCACAGTGATAAGATTGACCGAGTGGTAACCAATCGGTGGTTGGCGTTGCCAATCTTTGCGTTTGTGATGTGGTTGGTCTATTACTTATCTATTCAAACGGTTGGTACAATGGGGACAGACTGGTTAAATGATGTCTTTTTTGGGGAATGGGTTCCTCAATTTGTGGGAAATTGGTTGGCGCAATGGCAAGTAGCGCCATGGATGCAAAGTTTAATTTTAGATGGGATCATTGCAGGTGTTGGGGCGGTGTTAGGATTTTTACCACAACTGGCCGTCCTGTTTTTATGTTTAGGTTTTTTAGAAGATTGTGGCTATATGGCCCGGATTGCCTTTGTCATGGATCGCTTGTTTCGGAAATTCGGCCTATCTGGTAAGTCGTTTATTCCAATGTTAATTGCGACAGGTTGTGGGGTCCCAGGCGTGATGGCTAGTCGAACGATTGAAAACGAACGCGATCGGCGAATGACTATTATGGTCACGACTTTTATGCCGTGTTCGGCGAAGTTGCCAATTATCGCTCTGATTGCAGGTGCATTTTTTCCTAACCAAAGTTGGGTCTCGCCCTCTGCTTATTTCTTAGGGGTTGCTTCCATTGTGTTATCAGGGATTGCTTTAAAAAAGACCAAGCATTTTTCGGGAGATCCAGCACCATTTATTATGGAGCTTCCCGCCTATCATTTGCCACAGCTTAGAAGTGTGGTTCGGCATGCCTATGAACGATGTCGCTCATTTGTAAAAAAAGCAGGAACGATTATTTTTGTTTCCAGTATTCTCATTTGGTTCATGTCACATTATTCTGTGACGTTTCAACCCGTTCCAGAAAGTCAAAGTATTCTAGCATTTCTAGGTAAAGGGTTGGCGGTGCTATTTATCCCATTAGGCTGGGGTAATTGGCAAGGGGCAGTTGCCACAATTACAGGATTGATAGCGAAAGAAAATATTATTGGTACCTTAGGCATTTTATTTGGCAATGTGAAAGATGTTTCTGAAAACGGGGTAGAAGTCTGGGGCGCACTGCAACACACCTTTACGCCAGTCGCGGCCTATTCGTTCTTAACTTTTAACTTATTATGTGCACCTTGTTTTGCTGCAATTGGCGCAATTCGTCGTGAAATGGGAGACCTCAAATGGACATTAGGAGCCATTGGTTATCAATGCGGTTTGGCTTATATGGTTAGTTTTGTGATTTATCAATTGGGCCATGTGTTAGTCGAAAAAGGCACACTAACTCTGGGGACTTTTTTAGCGATGGGTGTTGTTTTAGCTGGATTTTATTTCCTTATAAGAAAACCAAAGCCAGGCAAAGAAAGTGTCCAAGCAATCACTTCTTTAGAAAGAGGGTAATAACGGATGGCAACAATTATTTTATCCATTTTAATTTTTGGAACAGCAGGAATCATCACCTATCGACGAATCAAAAAAGGGGAAAGTTGTGAAGATTGTCAAACAGCTTGTCCTGTAAAAAAAGAACAATCTTCACAAGAATAACAACTGAAAAAAATTCCCTCTTGTATAAATAATAGCGGAGTGCTACAATATTGAGGTAGCTGAAAAGCCATTTTATACAACGGGGGCATAGCTCAGTTGGTTAGAGCATCTGACTCTTAACCAAATGCTCTGCTTGTGAAAAAAGCTTTATAAAACTTTATAAATAGGTTTTTAGTTTGTGAATTTTTTTATTGCCAACATACTGGCAACAAATTGCCAACGAAAAAAATTCTAAAAACAAGAAACGATACCACGAAGATATTGTTTTTTTGTTTTTTATTCTTTAAACCCAAATGCGTTTTCTAATGCTTCTGCTGCACGCTCTTTTACTCCTGCAGTTAAATGTGTATATAAATTAGCAGTTGTCGAATACGATGCATGTCCCAGCCATTCTTGAATGGATTTCATATTCTGTCCACTATCTAACATTATTGAAGCATTAGAATGACGCAAGTCATGAAAGCGAATTTTTTTCAATCCATTTTTCTTAATCAACTTACTCAAGCGATGTGTTACATATTGAGGCTTCATCAACCGTCCATCTTCCATAGTAAATACGTACTCACTATCTTTTAAAATATAATCCTCTCCTAAAAGAATACGATTATCTTGTTGCCATTTAGCTTGATTTACTAATGCTCGTTCAATCGTTTCAACCAAAGGCAACGTACGATAGCTGGAAGAGTTCTTTGTTTGATCTTTCTTTATTAACTGGGACATATTCTCTGGATTTTCTATGATTACATGGTTTATCATGATTTTTTTGTTTAAAAAATCAATAGCAGACCATTTTAATCCTAAAACTTCACTTCTTCGCAATCCATAAAATGCTGTTAAAAGAACTACCAAATAGAGCTTTTCTTCTGACAAAATATCAAGTAATTTCAAGATCTCGTGTTGATTATAAACTTGAGAAACAAATTGTTTCTTTTTTGGCTTTCTTACTTTATCTGCTACATTTGTACTTATCAATTCTGTAATAACAGCCTCTTGAAGAGCTTTGCGTATAAATGCGTGATAATGAATGACCGTATTAGCTGTACAGTCATCATTTAACATATATTGGTAAAAATCTTGTAAATGATAAGGCTTTAACCTATTTAGTTTAATTTTTTTAGGATAAAAAAACTTGTAAATTCGATTATGGACATAATGCTTATACCCAACATATGTGTTAAATGCTACTTGTTTTTTTGATACTTCTAAATAATTAAGCAAATAGTCATAAAACAATAAATCTGGATTAGCACATTCACATTCCATAGCTAATTGACTTTCCAATTCTAGTAAAAATTCATCTCTAATTTTTTCTGCTCGTTTTTTATTTCCTTTCTTTTTTAATTTTGTATCTTTCCACTTTTGTCTAATTTTTTCGTTAGAGTCTTTATAAGATACAATTACTTGTAATGTTCCTCTTTTCTCAATTATGTTTGCTCTTAATTTCAATTCAATCTCTCCTCTTAAACTGAAATATCGGCAAAAATTTTGACTATTCTATTATAGCATGATTTTTACCTTCATCTTGTATTTTTAATATATACTCAATGACAGCTTTTTTAGGTATTTTGTACCTTGCTCCAATTTTTATATTTTCTATTGATTTATCTTTCAGCAAATTATAAGCTTTATTTTTTCCAATATTTAACATTTTAGTTAAATCAGTAATTTTCAATATCGAGGGATAACTTTCAAATATTTTTTCATAATCTTGAAAATCCATAAAATTCACTCCTACATTCTGATAATAAGTATTGCACTTTTTTATTTTAGGTGTTAGAATAACAAAGTATTAATTTGGGCTGTTAGCTCAGTTGGTAGAGCAGATGACTCTTAATCATCGGGTCGCGGGTTCGAGCCCCTCACAGCCCATTGGGTGCCAAACCCTTAAATACAGTGTAAACGTTGGTGCTTAGCATTTAGAAAACGTATATACTGTATTTTTTTGTTTTAAAAAAAGACTGTAGTACCCCGCTTTTTTACTAAAAGCCCACTGTAGTCATTGATATTTTTGATAAGAAAGGAACATAATTATGAGTAATGAAATTGCTAATATAACAATAATCCGAGAAACTTTACAAAACTATACTGCAAATGAAATCTCTAAACATACAGGATTAAATTTGAGTACTATAAAAAACTAAAAAGTGGAGAACGTTTAATAGAAAAACTAAATTTACATGATGCTATTTGTCTCACTGGATTTGGTTTTAAAAATAATAGAAAAAGTGTTGAAATCAACATATGGAAGTAATTCTTAATCAGCTGCTTTTGTCAAAAGCACATAGGAATTTCACCTCTCTCCAAGTTTACGGAGAGCCTTACGGAAGTATCATTATCCCAACTTCACATCATCGCTTTTTATTGACTATAAAAATTATTTTAGAATGTTTATCGCTCCTTCTTTACGATAAGAAATCGTGGCACAACTAAAATATGCTCCTTGGAGTGTTAATGTACTGATAGAATGTATTTAATTTTCAATGATCAATAGGTTTTCTACATAAAAGAATTTACTAATCTTTTAAATATTAGAAGATTATTTTAAACAGAAAAAGTGGAAAGGGGCTTTTTTTAGTTAGTTAATTTTAAATTTTAAGATAGCTTCTATCAATTTAATTTCTAGCTGTCTTAGCATATACTCATCTACATAGGTAATAAATTGCTCCGCCTCATTAAATCCATTTGTCAAACATAACTTAACTATATAACTATGATAATGTTTGAGTATCATCTTGATCGAAATTGGATCTTCTTCTAGAGCAGATTGAATAACGGATAGCGGAACTAATGGATACTGCCGTTTTTTTTTGTTGTCTACCATAGGTCATACTCCGTTTTTAATTGTTCAACTGCCTTTTTTCGTTGATACCAGATACCACTTGTACTCATGTTGAGAATTTTACCGATTTCAGTATTATTAAAACCTGCAAAATAATAAAGTAGGATGACCTTTCTTCTTATCTCTGATAAATGATCAATGGCTGTTGATAACTTTTGATCTGAAATTAATATTTCCATTCCAAATAAGAAATAGACATCTTGTTCATCAAAATGAGTTTGAGAGTACTTGCCTTCAGTTGAATCTGTCAATGGTTCCTCATTATACTTTATGTTAGTGTTTCGTTTTCGAATAGACGTAATTTCGTTTCGTAATACTTTTTTGCAGTAGGCATCAAATTGGTGTTGTATAGATTTCTCATTATAATTTTGTTGCATGATAATATGCTCCTTTTTCCCCTTTCCACTAATACAACAATCAGAGAGCCCTTTTTTTTCGAAAAAACTAGAAAAAAACAAAAGACACGTAGTTTTTATCTACGTGTCTTCCATTTTTTTCGGAACAACTGCAAAGAAAAGAAATACATATTATACAAAACAAAAAAATATTCTAATTTTTTTCATATAGAAATAACTCCTATTTTAAAATTATAAATCGTAACGAATGCGATTTATCCAATGTAATTTTACATACTTTATTTTATTTGTCAACAAAAAATGAACGATCATAATAACGTTTTCCAAACTTATTTCGCTAGATACTATTTTAATTATTCTTCACTATGACATCATAATAAAGTTTTAATCAGAAAATTTAGACGATATGAAACGGAATAATCAATTAAAAGCTAAATATGCTTTGAGAAAAAATAATTTGTTTTTAGCGGAAGACATATAGATAAAAACTATGTGTCTTTTATTTTTCTAGCTTTTTCGAAAAAAAAGGGCTCTCTGATTGTTGTATTAGTGGAAAGGGGAAAAAGGAGCATATTATCATGCAACAAAATTATAATGAGAAATCTATACAACACCAATTTGATGCCTACTGCAAAAAAGTATTACGAAACGAAATTACGTCTATTCGAAAACGAAACACTAGAATAAAAGAAAATGAGGAACTATTGAACGTCTCAAATGAAGCTAAGTACCCTTACTCATTTTGATGAACAAGATATCTATTTCTTGTTTGGAATGGAGATATTAATTTCAAATAAAAAGTTATCAATAGCCAAACCAGTTATTGGACATAAAAAATTTTTTATTTTGCAAGTTTAATGATACTGAAATCGATAAAATTCTCAATATAAGTATGAATAGATTTAATGAAGTGGTCAATTTATTACCTATGTAGAAGAGTATACATTGAGGGAGTTATAAATTTTCAGAATCTATATTGAAATTTAAAGTTAAATAATTAAAAAGTCCCCTTTCAATTATTTTGGTAGAAAATTTATAGATCATTGAAAATTAAATACATTCTAGCAGTACGTTAACACTTCAAGGAGCATATTTTAGTTACGCCATGATCTCTTATCGTAAAGAAGGAGCGATAAATATTCTAAAATAATTTTTATAGTCAATAAAAAGTGATGATGTGAAGTTGGGATAATGATACTTCCGTAAGGCTCGCCGTAAACTTGGGGAGAGGTGAAATTCCTATGTGCTTTTGACAAAAGCAGCTGCTTAAGAATTAGTTTTAAGAGTAAATTAAGTAAGACAAAAAGCATCATGTAAGTTTAGTTTTTAAGCACTTAATTTTGTATATTTAGAGATTTCATTTGTAGTATATTTTTTAGTTTCTTGAATTTTATTATATTAACTATTTCATTACTCATAATCATGTTCTTTTTTTTAAATCTAAATGATTATAGTTTAGTAAAAAAGAGAGGATGGAGTCCCTTTTGAGAATATAAAATACGGTATATACGTTTTTTATGCTAAGCACCAATGTTTACTCTGTATTTAATAAACTAACATAAGAGACTATAACCTTTGACCCGATAATTATGATTATAGTTATTAGTATAAATCTTTAAGTAATAGAAAAGATGTGTTGAATGAAGTATACATTCTGTAATTAACAATGAATCATCAGTCATTGGATAGGAGGCTTTATTTTAAAAGTGTTAAACGATTCATCTTTAAGGTGTAGACAAGAATAAGTAAAAATAAAAAGCTAACTATCTCTCGAAATTAAATATTCTACAGAATGTTGTTTAGAAAAAAGGACTAGTAACAAAAGCTACCTACATTAGGTAGCTTAAAAGAGTGAAAAGAATATATGTTAAATTACTAATTTTATAGCATAAAGTAAAATATTTGTCAAAAAAAAAGGGGGAGGGGAGAAGGATGTATTGTGCACGTGATCCATGCAGAAAGAATCATTGCCTATAAAATAAAAAAATTTACGAGGAGAATGATTCTTGAAGCAACAAATGAAAGCAAAAAAACAATATAAGACATATAAAGCTAAGAATCACTGGGTAACTGTCCCTATTCTTTTTCTAAGTGTGTTAGGAGCCGTAGGATTAGCTACTGATAATGTACAAGCCGTGGAATTAGATACGCAACCAGAAACAACGACGGTTCAACCCAATAACCCCGACCTGCAGTCAGAAAAGGAAACACCTAAAACGGCAGTATCTGAAGAAGCAACAGTACAAAAAGACACTACTTCTCAACCGACCAAAGTAGAAGAAGTAGCGCCAGAAAATAAAGGTACTGAACAAAGTTCAGCTACCCCAAATGATACCACAAACGCGCAACAACCAACAGTAGGAGCTGAAAAATCAGCACAAGAACAACCAGTAGTCAGTCCAGAAACAACCAATGAACCTCTAGGGCAGCCAACAGAAGTTGCACCAGCTGAAAATGAAGCGAATAAATCAACGTCCATTCCTAAAGAATTTGAAACACCAGACGTTGATAAAGCAGTTGATGAAGCAAAAAAAGATCCAAACATTACCGTTGTTGAAAAAACAGCAGAAGACTTAGGCAACGTTTCTTCTAAAGATTTAGCTGCAAAAGAAAAAGAAGTAGACCAACTACAAAAAGAACAAGCGAAAAAGATTGCCCAACAAGCGGCTGAATTAAAAGCCAAAAATGAAAAAATTGCCAAAGAAAATGCAGAAATTGCGGCAAAAAACAAAGCGGAAAAAGAGCGCTACGAGAAAGAAGTCGCTGAATATAACAAGCATAAGAACGAAAACAGCTATGTCAATGAAGCGATTAGTAAAAACCTAGTGTTCGATCAATCTGTCGTGACGAAAGACACTAAAATTTCGTCGATTAAAGGCGGAAAATTTATAAAAGCAACTGATTTTAATAAAGTAAATGCAGGGGATTCAAAAGATATCTTTACAAAATTACGGAAAGATATGGGCGGGAAAGCTACTGGCAACTTCCAGAATTCCTTTGTAAAAGAGGCAAATCTTGGGTCTAATGGTGGGTATGCGGTTCTTTTAGAAAAAAATAAACCAGTGACAGTGACCTATACAGGACTAAACGCTAGTTATTTAGGACGTAAAATTACAAAAGCAGAATTTGTTTATGAACTACAATCCTCACCGAGTCAAAGTGGTACACTCAATGCAGTATTTTCAAATGATCCGATTATCACGGCTTTTATTGGTACAAACAGAGTCAATGGTAAGGATGTTAAAACACGCTTAACAATTAAGTTCTTTGATGCGTCAGGTAAAGAAATACTACCAGATAAAGATAGTCCATTTGCGTATGCGCTGTCTTCTTTAAATTCAAGTTTAACGAATAAAGGTGGCCATGCGGAATTTGTTTCTGATTTTGGGGCGAACAATGCGTTCAAATACATTAATGGCTCATATGTGAAAAAACAAGCAGATGGAAAATTTTACTCACCGGAAGATATTGACTATGGCACAGGACCTTCTGGATTGAAAAATAGTGATTGGGACGCTGTAGGTCACAAGAATGCGTACTTTGGTTCAGGTGTAGGTCTAGCCAATGGGCGTATTTCCTTTTCTTTTGGTATGACAACAAAAGGAAAAAGTAATGTGCCTGTATCTAGTGCGCAATGGTTTGCCTTTAGTACTAACTTGAATGCGCAATCAGTGAAGCCTATTTTCAATTATGGGAATCCAAAAGAACCAGAAAAAGCAACGATTGAATTCAATCGATACAAAGCCAATGTCGTTCCTGTACTTGTGCCAAATAAAGAAGTCACTGATGGTCAGAAAAATATCAATGATTTAAATGTGAAACGTGGCGATTCTTTACAATACATTGTGACAGGGGATACAACAGAACTTGCCAAAGTAGATCCAAAAACAGTAACAAAACAAGGGATTCGAGATACCTTTGATGCAGAAAAAGTGACGATTGATTTATCCAAAGTGAAAGTTTATCAAGCAGACGCAAGTCTAAACGAAAAAGACTTAAAAGCTGTTGCTGCAGCAATTAATTCAGGAAAAGCCAAAGACGTGACCGCTTCTTATGATCTTCATTTAGATCAAAACACCGTCACAGCAATGATGAAAACCAACGCAGACGGCTCTGTTGTTTTAGCAATGGGGTATAAATATTTACTTGTCTTGCCGTTTGTAGTGAAAAATGTAGAAGGCGATTTTGAAAATACAGCTGTTCAGCTGACAAATGATGGTGAAACGGTAACAAATACAGTGATTAACCATGTGCCAGGTAGTAATCCTTCCAAAGATGTAAAAGCAGATAAAAACGGTACAGTCGGCACTGTCTCTCTTCATGAAAAAGATATTCCATTACAAACAAAAATTTATTATGAAGTGAAATCTTCCGAACGTCCAGCCAACTATGGCGGAATCACAGAAGAATGGGGCATGAATGATGTCTTGGACACGACCCATGATCGTTTCACAGGGAAATGGCACGCTATTACAAACTATGACCTTAAAGTAGGGGACAAAACGTTAAAAGCAGGAACAGATATTTCTGCCTACATTCTTTTAGAAAACAAAGACAATAAAGACTTGACGTTTACAATGAATCAAGCATTATTGGCAGCGTTAAATGAAGGAAGCAATAAAGTAGGCAAACAAGCTTGGTCTGTGTATCTGGAAGTCGAACGGATCAAAACAGGTGACGTAGAAAACACGCAAACAGAAAACTACAACAAAGAGCTTGTTCGTTCTAATACGGTGGTGACGCATACACCTGATGATCCAAAACCAATTAAAGCCGTTCATAACAAGAAAGGGGAAGACATTAATCATGGAAAAGTGGCTCGTGGTGATGTTCTTTCTTATGAAATGACCTGGGACTTAAAAGGGTACGATAAAGACTTTGCCTTTGATACAGTCGATCTTGCGACAGGCGTTTCTTTCTTCGATGATTACGACGAAACGAAAGTGTCACCAATCAAAGACTTACTTCGTGTCAAAGATTCTAAAGGGGTAGACATTACCAACCAGTTCACGATCTCTTGGGACGATGCCAAAGGCACGGTGACAATCTCTGCCAAAGACCCACAAGCCTTTATTCTAGCGTATGGTGGGCAAGAATTGCGTGTAACGCTCCCTACAAAAGTCAAAGCCAATGTTTCTGGTGATGTTTATAATTCAGCGGAACAAAATACATTTGGTCAACGAATTAAAACCAATACCGTTGTCAACCATATTCCAAAAGTGAATCCTAAAAAAGACGTGGTTATTAAAGTCGGTGACAAACAAAGCCAAAATGGCGCCACAATCAAATTAGGGGAGAAATTCTTCTATGAATTCACAAGTAGTGACATTCCTGCAGAATACGCTGGAGTTGTGGAAGAATGGTCACTTAGTGACAAACTAGACGTCAAACATGACAAGTTTAGTGGCCAATGGTCTGTGTTTGCCAATTCTAATTTTGTTTTAGCAGACGGAACCAAAGTGAATAAAGGGGACGACATTTCGAAACTATTCACGATGACCTTTGAACAAGGGGTAGTGAAAATCACGGCCAGTCAAGCCTTTTTAGATGCGATGAATCTAAAAGAAAACAAACACGTTGCACACTCATGGAAAGCGTTCATTGGTGTAGAACGAATTGCGGCAGGAGACGTTTACAACACAATCGAAGAATCTTTCAACAATGAAACGATCAAGACCAATACGGTAGTGACGCATACGCCAGAAAAACCACAAACGCCACCAGAAAAAACAGTGATTGTACCACCAACACCAAAAACACCACAAGCACCAGTAGAGCCATTAGTGGTAGAAAAGGCAAGTGTAGTGCCAGAATTGCCACAAACAGGCGAAAAACAAAATGTCTTATTAACGGTAGTTGGAAGTTTAGCTGCAATGCTTGGCTTAGCAGGCTTAGGCTTTAAACGTAAAAAAGAAACAAAATAATTGAAGACGAAAAGAAGGACGAACTGATTGTCCTTCTTTTTTTAGTTATGGAGGGGAAAAATTGGAAGCAGTAGTCGCAGAAAGAGAGGCAAAGGGGATGAAAGAAATTGCCATCCAAGAAAAAGATTTGACCTTACAGTGGAGAGGAAACACAGGTAAGTTAGTTAAAGTTCGATTGAAAAATACACGTGCAATGGAAATGTGGTACAACAAACAAATTACCGAAGAAAACATTCAAGAGATCACCACGTTGAATATTATTAAAAATGGAAAATCTTTGGCATTAGAAGTATATCCAGAAAAAAGTATCTATGTGAAACCAAATTTAGGCAGAATCAATGTGCCTGTCTTTTTTATCAAAACACCTATTAATAGAGGGAGTTTTGAAGAGATCTTCGGCGAAACGTTAAAAGCATAAGTAAAGGAGACAGAAAAGCCAATGTATGTATCTTTTATTCTAAGTTGTTTACTTGGATTTTCTGGCTACAGTCTATTAAATAGGCTAAATTCGTTGGAATTTGTGGATGCTTGGTTAGACAAAGAAACACAAAAAATCACACTAAAACGCTGTTTTTATGATACGTCTTTCAAGAAACAAATACTAAAAGAGTTAGAACGAGTATATTTCCAATTAAAAGAAATAATCAACGTGCAAATAAACAAGCGGTCTTTAAATACGAATGACATACGTAATGTACGAGAACTAGAGGAAAAACAACAAGAAATAAAACGATTCATGTTAGACGTTTTAGAAGATGCTTATTGGAAAGAATTAGCAAATATGCCAGAAGACCAACGACACTTAGACGATTGGGATTTCTTTTGAAATTGGTTACTGAAAGGAAGCGATGGATTACAATTTGTTTGATTTTTAACCAGCCATGCTAAGTTTTTCCGTTTCGGTTCCTTTGGTTTTTTTGTTAGCGATAATAAAAAAATGATGCCTGACACAAAAATATAGGAGGGAAAAAATTATTATTTTATCAGGACATTTTATTTTAGGGATAGGAATAGTTGGAGGTTATCAGCTAGCCACGTTACCTAAATTAATTGAAATGAAACAGCACAAAGCAATACAGAACCATTTCAATGTTAAAGGAAATGAGTACACCTATTATCAAGAAGACAGTGAAAATTACATTTTATCCTTGGAAGATACAGAATATCGAATTAAATTTTCCAAGAACACCCCGTTAAAAGTGGTATTCACTGAAATTTTAGAACCTATGTAAGGGTGAGTTTATGTATATCTCTTTTGATTTAGAAGCAACACAAGCAGAAAAAATAGCTCTACCTGTCCATCAACGATTTTCGCTCGTTCAAGGTCTTTTGTTACTTGAACAAGCCAATCAAGAAGTTTTGGCCACAAAACAAGGAGGCACGATAGCCTATTTTTTATATACAGGAAAAGAGCAAGAACTACCTATTTTAGAAGCGGAACTTTTATTACCGGTCAAACAAAAGGATATGTTAGACGTATTACTTGAACCAGTCACAAATGATCCAACGCTTGATCCAATAGAAGTAAAAAACTTCTTACAGTTAGTTAATCAATCGTTGCCAAAGAAGCAACGAGCTAAAAGTACAGAAAAGAAGGCAACTATTGAGCCAAAGCCAGTGAAGAAAAAGTTTTTTTTGTCCGTTAGTCTTATCACACTTGTTGGATTGATTCTACTTATGAGTGGTTTTTTATTAGGGAAAACCAATTCTACACCTTATCAAGAAAAAGAATTAGAGGTGAAAAAAGAACTCAATACCTTAACAGAACAAGTCAATGAGCAAAGTAAAGTAGAAACATTTACTCGTTTCTTTCTAACTAATTACTATTCAGGAAAAACAGATGCCAAAACCAGACAAGCAGTTTTAAAAAAGTTTGTAAAAAAAGAAACCTTATCTGATTTTTTATCGGAGAAAAGCCGAGCGAGAAGTATGTTTCCCTGGGAAGTAAAGAAGAAAGACAAACAATGGACGATAGCGTTCATTGTTGTATTAATCAATGAAAAAGACGAGCAATCGACAAAGAAAATTACGTTTACAGCTGAAGAAACAAAAGAACAATTGGTCGTAATGGAACGACCGACAGAAGAAGATTTTGAACTTACAAATTAAAATTAAAATGGAGGAAATAATGATGAAAAAAATTCTTTTTGCTAGTTTATTTAGTGCCACACTACTATTTGGGGGAAGTGAAATTTCTGCATTTGCACAAGAAATTATCCCTGATGATACTACGACACCGCCCATTGAAGTACCAACAGAACCAAGTACACCAGAAAAGCCAACAGATCCAACACCGCCAATTGAGCCACCTGTAGACCCTGTAGAGCCACCTATTACACCAACGGAGCCAACAGAACCGACAGAGCCGACAACACCTACAGAACCTGAAAAACCAGTAGAGCCAACGGAACCGACAACACCAACAGAACCTACAACTCCTACAGAGCCAAGTGAACCAGAACAACCAACGGAGCCAAGTAAACCAGTAGAACCTGAAAAACCAGTTACACCAAGCAAACCAGCAGAACCCGAAAAACCAGTTACACCAAGTAAACCAACAGAACCTGAAAAACCAGTACAACCAGCAGAACCAAGCAAGCCAATCGACGTTGTTGTAACGCCAACAGGGGAATTGAATCACGCTGGAAATGGTACACAACAGCCAACAGTCCCTATTGAAACAAGTAATTTGGCAGAAATCACACACGTGCCTAGTGGAACAACGCCTATTACAACTACAGATGGAGAAAACATTGTAGCTGTAGAAAAAGGTGTTCCACTTACACAAACAGCAGAAGGGTTAAAACCTATTCAATCAAGTTACAAAGTATTGCCTAGCGGAAATGTAGAAGTAAAAGGTAAGGACGGTAAAATGAAGGTTTTACCATACACAGGTGAAGAAATGAATATCTTTTTATCTGCCGTAGGCGGTATCTTGTCTGTAGTATCTGGGTTTGTCATCTTTAAAAAACGCAAAGCTAAAGTATAAGCTAGCGTATAGATAGGAGCGTACCATGAATAAGAAAAGAATTGTCTTTGGGCTTCTCTCTTTTTTCTTGCCTATATTTTTAGTCTTTGGAGGCTTACTTTTTTTTCTTTTATTATTAACGAGTACGTCAGATACTTCAAAAAATGATTGTATTCAGCCAAGTATAAATAATCCAACTGATGCGACAGATACACCTAAATCGATCGAGCAGTTTGTAAAAAGCCATAAAGATGCTTACCTTTTATCATGGAAAGCAGGTGGCTTTTTACCGTCTGCCAGTATTTCTCAAACGATGGTAGAAAATGGGTTTAATTTTACTAATCCATCGGGGACGTCATTTTGGCAGGCACACAATATGGGCGGTGTTAAAACGTCAAAAAAAGAAGATTTTCCTGTAACTTTAGCAACATTCGGCCAAGATTCTGTTGATATTTCTGGTACAAAGCCAGGGTCAAACGTCGGGGATGGCACTGGTGGGGCATATACCTGGTTTAAAGACTACAATGCTGGAATTGTTGGAAAAGCAGAATTTATGGCACACCAGACACTGTATACAGGTGCTATCAATAATACTGACGGATTAAGTACTTTATCAGCTATTTATTCAGGAGGATGGGCTACAGACCCTACTTACCTCATGAAGTTACAGGCCACATACAACAGCTTAGGCAAACAGTTTCAATGGTTGGACCAAGAAGCAATACAGAAATATGGTAACGCACCGTTTAAAAAGAGCGAACTTGTCCCAAATATTCCCGGAAAATCGCCAATCACAAACGAAAAATCTGGTAAAAATTCTGATTGCGTTGTTACTTCAGATACATCCGATCAAGTTACAGGACAAAATACTGCCCCATCATTAGAAGTACCAAGTGCTTATAAAGGAAAGTTAACACTTCCGCCTATCGATTCGAATGATTACGCTGGAAATAACTATCCTTTTGGACAATGTACGTGGTACGCCTATAATCGTATGGCGCAAATAGGCAAACCAATTGAATGGTTTTCAGGTGATGGCGGAAATGGCGCAGGTTGGGCTAATTCTGCTCGTGCGAAAGGGTACACAGTAATAAAAGGAAAACCAAGTGTTGGTTGGGCAGCTAGTATGCAAGGTGGCATAGGAGGTTCTGCACCGCCCTATGGGCATGTGGCAGTTGTAGAGTATGTCAATTCTGACGGCAGTATTCTTGTGAGTGAAGCAAATGTTATTAATCAAGGATCTGGTACGCGTTCATGGCGAGTATTAGACAGAGCAACGGTTGAACAAATTGATTTTATTCAAGGAAAGGGAGCGTAGCAATGAGGGAGCGTTTAAAGCAAGCACAACCACTAGTGATCGTTCTTTTACTTGTTTTACTGACCACTTTAGGAGGCGGTTATTTCAATGAGAAAAAAGAAAATGCACAAATAAAAAATCAAAAAGAGAAAGAGCAGCAAGTCCTAAAGAAAACTTTAGAAGAAAAAAACGGACAACTGAATGATTTATCGAGAAAAATTGAACAATTATTGGATGAAAAAGAAGATCCTGTTAATGAGCCATTAACAAAAGCAGTTAATGGCTTATTTTCACTTGTGTTTGACTATGATACTAGCAATAAAGAACAAACAGTAGCTAAAAGAAAAGAAAAAGCAACTGTTTATGCGACAGAGCAAGGGCTATCCGGGGTATTCCCAAGGGATGCAGATAAAGTTGTTCCTAGTGTTGTGACCGTTTCTCAATTAGATAAGGCACCTGAAATTTATCGAACCACACAAAAAGATACGGAAAAAGAAAAAACAGCATTGGTCCGACTAGAATATTCAGTTCGAATCGCAGGAAGCCAAGCGCAACGTGGCAATTTTATTTATAAGGTAACTTTCAATGAAGAGAGCAAGAAATTTACAACCATTGAGAATTTAGGTGAGGAAAATCAGTAAAAAAGTACGAATTACAACGCTTGTTAGTTTGATGCTTGTTTTAGGGGGAATAATCCTCTTTTTATTTATGGTAAAACAAAATGAAAAGGCAATGCTCAATCAGGAAAAGGAGCGAGCGGCCGTAGTTTTAGCAGACAATGAAACACGTGTCTTATTTTTTTACAAAGATACGTGTGCTGATTGTCAAAAGGTCTATCCGACGGTTTACGAAGAGGACCAGGGCGAAAACAACATTGTATTTATCAATTTAAATCAACCTAAAAACCGTCACTATATAAAGACATATACGTTGGAAAAAGTACCAACATTTGTTACACCGAAAAGAAGATACGTAGGAACAGATACGAGAAAAATTCAGCAATTAATTGCTGAAAATAACGACGAAAGAAGTGAAGATTAATGCACGAAAATCATGTGAATGAAAAGGAGACAGCCGTAGAAAATACGGAACGTATTGCTAAAAATTATGCTTATGAACGCCCAGCGATTCAAACGGCGCTATTTATCTTATGGCGGGTGCATAATAAGCAGTATCAAACAGGCGCTCGGATATTTTACGACGAATTAGAAAAGGCCACCAAGACGTCTAAGACCGCTTATAAAGAAGCATTAGCTTTTTTAGAAGGTGCAGGCATGGTGGTAAACGAGGTTGTCGTAGAAAGTAAAGTCCCCCAATCGTTAATTCAACGTTACGGGATTTTAAAAGATGAGTAACAAAAAGGCTGTATTCAATCCGCAAGCAGGGAAGCAAGCCCAGAAAGAAAAAGTGAGGAAAGAGACACGTGTTTCTTCAGTGGTTCAAATAATCCGAGCAATCTTCAGGAAGAAAGAGAAAGAACCAGAAAATTCTCGAACCATTCGTTTTTCGCCACGTTCGGCGAAAAGTATTTACTCAATGGTGTTTTTCCTTTTATTTTTCTTGATAAGCTTATTTTTATTAATGAGTTTTGGACGATTAAACACGCTTACAAGGCTTGCGATGCAAAAGCAAGTAAATCGTGAGGAAATTATTGAAAGCGTGAATAAAGGCGTAGCTGCAAGTGATCAATTGAAATATGACGGAATGAAGCTTGTGGATCGCTTATTTACAGTGTCTTCAAAATTAGAAGGAAAAGAGTACTGGGAAGCGCAAATAACCCCTTATTTAGCTGCTGGATTGCGTGCAGAAGATTTAGGTCTTGATAAGACAAATGATGACCGCGTTGCACGAAATGTACGCTTTATTCGATTAGAAACAGTTGATTATAAAGAATCACTTTACAGCTTGTATTATGATGTCCGTTTTACTGAAGGGAAAGAATGGCGCCAAGTGCAAGTGATTTTGCCTGTTAGTTATGCAGAAAATGAACTGAAGTTACTTGATAGACCAACGTTAATGAATTTAGCGAAGACAAGTGAGAGTAACAAAGTTGTGTATGACGAGCAACGTTTTATACCTAAAGGAAAAGAAGTCAATGAAGAAGAAACAAAAAAACTAACGGAATTTACCAATCGTTTCTTTGAATTATATGTAAAAAATGATGAAAAGTTAGGACTAATTGCGAATGTAAAAGGACTAGAACATGCGACGTTAGAAAAAGTAGATATTACAAGTCTAAGAGAAACAGGCCAAGGGATCTATGATGTTCGAGGAACCTATCAATTCAGTTATGAAGGAAAAAGTCCGCTAACGTCTAACTTCTCATTGCAAATTGAAGCAACAAAAGATAGTTATTTTATTAAAAAAATGAATGGAGTGTAAGAATATGTTTGATTTATCTGGTTTAGCAAATAATATTTCCTCACAGGTGATTATACTATTGGTGATTTTAGGACTGGTATCCTTAGTTGTAGCGGTTGCAACACAAGGGGCCGCACGAGGAATTGCGACAGTCTGCTTAATCTTAATTTTAATCGCGTTGGTTTTAGTGTTAAAAGATGCTGAAAAAATTGGTACCTGGTTGAAAGACTTAATTTTCAAACCAAATGCTGGCTTTATTTTCCCAATAAAAGGTTGGCGATTTTGATGGAATATAATTACACACGAGAATTTAAACAACCTCACAAGATTTACAGTATCAAAGGGGTAGCATTGCCTTTTGCGCCAAACGGCATTCGATTGGAACAAATTTTTGTAGGTATTGGTATCCTTATTCTCTTATTGATATTCGCGATTATTTCGTTTGTCGCTAAAATCAATTTTTTTACCACAATTATTGCTAATTTTTGGTTGATTCTTATAGTAGGAGTGGGCGTCCTTGTGTGGACGCTCTTTTCTTTAAAATGGGATAATAAGAGCTTTCTTGATTATCTAATTGGTCGAGGAAACTTCTTGTATCAAAAGAAAAAAAGATATGAACATGGGCTACTTGTCCAATTCCATAAAGAAAAAGTCCAATACAAAGTTAGAAAATAAAATGTTTAAAGAGAGATTGCGAGGGGAAATCAGACCAGTAGAATAAAAGAAAAGTAGGTTAGCACATGTTATAATGATTAGGAGTTATTAGATAGCATGATTTATTAAATCCATACAAGAAAATATTAATGACTATAAGAGTAGGAGGAAATAATCTTGATTAATAACGTTACGTTAGTTGGACGATTAACAAAAGACCCAGATTTAAGGTATACACAAAGTGGAACAGCCGTAGGTCAATTTACGTTGGCCATTAATCGCAACTTTACCAATGCTAACAATGAAAGGGAAGCAGATTTTATCAATTGTGTTATTTGGCGGAAAGCAGCTGAATCATTGGCAAATTATGCTAGAAAAGGCACCTTGATCGGTTTAACCGGACGAATTCAGACCAGAAACTACGACAATCAACAAGGACAACGGGTCTATGTGACAGAAGTTGTCGTTGAAAACTTTCAATTATTGGAATCAAAAGAAATCAATGAACAGCGTAGGGGGCAATCTACGGGGCAAGCAACGTTTGATAAAAGTGCTACAAGTAACGAACAACCAGCAACAGAGAACCAGACCCCCGATCCATTGGATCCGTTTTCTCCAGAGAATAGTCCATTGGATATTTCTGACAATGACCTGCCATTTTGAGTGTGCTGAAAAATAACTGAAGATAGTAAATGCAAAGAAAGACAAGTGAATCGATCACTTGTCTTTTTCGTTCACTGAATAATCAAATAATCAGAAAAGGCGGTGAGAGATTGAAGTATCAGTTTTTAATTTCTTACTTTGAATTAGAAGTTTTTGTAGCAGCGAGTGTGAAAAACTTCCAAATGATGGAAGAAGAACTGCTTGAAAATAGAATCAAAGATTACCAAAAGAACGCACAGAAACAGACAACGTTGTTCTATTGGGAAATGGACGGCGAAGGAAAAGAAGACAGAGATATCTACCACAAAAAACGTCCTACCCCTGATAATGCGTATTTATTATATTATGAAGAACTAGAGTCAGAAAAACTGGTAGAAGCAGAGAAAGAGGCAATAAAAATTGCTGAAAAAGTTGGGACAAATGGTTTTCAATTTATGCAAAAGAATCAAGAAATTGCTGTCTTTGTTAAACTGAAAGGGAATTGGTTTTGGCTACCTTTAACGGACTTGTCAAAAGTTCCGGATTTTCAATCTTCGTTACTGTCGTTCAGTAAAATAAATGAAGGGGAACAATTCTTTTCCTCTCTTTTGAAAACGTAAAATAGGTTTTCCATAGTTAGAAGAACCAAACCAAAAACGCTCTTGGATGTATATATTCAATGAATTCGGTCGATTTTTAGCAAGTTCTTGAATGAATGGAAAATATTGATCAATAAAGGATTGGCTGACAAAAAAATGTGGGCGGTAATAGGAACCATTAATTACAATTTTGGTAAGAAAAGTAAAGGTATAATAGCCTTTTTTTGAAAAATGAACAAATCCAATTCCATAGAAAATAGGAACGCGATCATTGTATTTTTCGGGTAAATGATTTTTACCAATAGGTTGAAAGTAACGACTGATTGGAATATTTTCTCCAAGAGGCCCTTTATGAATGATAAAATCCTTGTTTTCTTCATAGCGAACCACTGCCTGACCTAAACTTGATACATGTTTATCACGTGGTTTTACAGGTAACGAATTTTTTTCTTTTTTAGGAATAGAAGTTGATGTATCAGTAGAGTATTCATCAGTAAGTTCTTCAGTAGTTGCAGTAGCTGCAACTACTTTCTTTTTTACGTTTGAAGAAAGACCAAATCCTTTAGGAAGATAGCCATGTTTTGAGTCCCAAACAGTTAGGCCACTAGGTTCATAAGTGGAGCTAGCAGATTGTTCTTTTTTCGTTGGCTGAACGATTGCTTCTTCAGAAAAAGGACAAGATTGATGATGTAAATTTTCGGTACGTTTGCCTTCTATAAAAAAAGCAGTCTTATTTTTGTTAGTCATATTTTTGCAGGTGATAGGAGCATGACAGTAGGGTGTCATACACTCTAGTTTTTTGTTCTCCTCTTTTCCTATCTGTCCTTTTTCAAAACAGAGCTGCAACTCTTCCGCAGTTATAACAGGATACAATCTTTTTAGATTTGCGCTTGTTGGAATAGCTTTTTCATGCTTTGCCATAAAAATCACCACTTTTTATTTTAGTATACCAAATTATTCAGAAAGGAGTTGATAAGGTGTCACTAAAAAGTAAAGAGCCACGCTTAGACTTTCCAATTGAAGCCATTACGGATAATTTTCTTTTTACGACCTCTAATGACGTGTGGGTAGGTTATAAACTTGCACACCAAGTATTTCCTTTGAATAATCTAGACTTTTTCAAGGAATACATAGAGGACGGAAAAGGCGTATTCGAGCAAGACACGTTCGATTACCATTTTATGAATATTCCAGAATACTTTGATCTCGACGAACAGATTGAAGCGACAATCGATAACCTGGTAAAGGGAAGCTTTGCGGATTTAGGAGAAACCTATTTCCGACAAGCGGGTGATATTCTAAAAGACGAAGTCCAAATGAACAAATATAGTACGTATTTGTTCATTCGTTTTACCGCACCTATACAAGTTGCTAATCCTATGGAGTATATGGAATTGTTCAAGGAAGTTGGACGTAAGGCAATCAATGCTTTAACAGGGGTTCATGTACCAGTTAGCCAACTTTATCGCGCATATCAAGGATTAGAAAACAAGATTTACAAAGACTTATCAAATTTTAAAAATGTGGAACGCTTGGATCCAAGAACCATAGGCCGATTGTTTTATTATTTCTTTCACCGTGCAAATACCCGTTTACCTGAACGAACGTTACTTCCGGAAGAAATGACGGAAGGGATTATTGAAAATAACACGGGATATATGACTATTGAACAATTGGATAAAACGCATTACCTAGCTTTTTTACCGTTGATCAGTTTGCCAACGAGTATGTTTGGAAGTGCGATTATACAAAACTTACAGGATAGTTTGAGTACCACGATTGAAACCCATGTCAAGGTTACCTTTCGCCACCCAGATAAAGATAAACGCGATGTACACAAACGTCGTAAAAGAATCTATGAACAGGACAAAGAGCAAACACAAGTTGACGGTATTTTAGACGAAGACGAAGTGATTTTATTTGGTGAAGAGCGATTGCACGAACTAAGTAAAAAGATACGTAGTAAAGAACGACGATTGTGTCGTATGACGACAACGTTTGTACTTTCAGCCGATAGTAAACAAGCATTAGAAGAGAAAATAAAAGAACTCGAATTTGTTTTGGACGGTACAGACTACAAGTTGTATCGTCCGCTAGTCGACCAATTAACATTGTTTAATCAGTGTTTAATTGGCGCTAAGAGTCAATTTAAAAGCTATGAGCATGTTGTTTCAACAGGTTATGTAGCGGACCTTGGAATGGATTTAGAAAAAGAAATTGGTAACCGCTATGGCATGCCTCTAGGTCGTGTCATAACTGCAAAAAAATTCAAGTCCGTACAACAGGCACTTTCTTTATCAAGCAAAATCGTATGGTTTTTCCCAAACTTGACTAAAAAAGCCATAGAGGGCGCACAATATACAAATGGGAATACGCTAATCATTGGCCCACCTGGGCAAGGAAAGTCAGTACTTGTTAAGTACATTTTCTTGTGGTTAACGTTTTTAGGACAAAAAATACTTTATATTGATCCTAAAAATGAAACCGTCCTTTTTTTCAAACGAGCATTAGATAAGTTCGGACATATTCCAGAATTTAAAGCTTTGTATCAACGCATTAACTTTGTTTCGCTATCAAGTGAAGAAAGGTATCGAGGAATGTTAGATCCATTGCTATTTCTGCCAAGAGAAGAAGCTATTCAAACCGCACGAAACGTGTTAGAAAATTTTGGTGAAGTTACGACAGACAGTCACACTGCAAGTGATAAGAAGACGCTGATTTTAGATTCTGTCAATGCGGTGATGAAAGGTAAAGGGAAAAAACACCTAACGAAAGTAATCGAGGTTATTCGCGAAAAAGACCCTAAATTAGCCAATTTAATTTCTGGCCACAATGTTGGGTTAGGTAAAATTCTTTTAGGGAACGATTACAGCGAACCTATTCGCTTTGAAAATCAAATCAACGTCTTAGGTACCCAGGGGCTTAAAATCCCTACACAAGCGGAAATAGACAGCGGACGATTAAACAATGAACAAATCGCAGGCATGTCTATTATGGAAGTTATTATGAAAATGACAACGATCTTCTCTACAGATAAAACTGAAGATGCTGCGATTATTTTCGATGAAGCGAAAGGATTTGAAGACACGGCCCAAGGACGTTTTCTAATTGAAGGAAGTTTACGTCAAGGACGTGCGAACATGACCGATATATACCTTGTCACACAAGCGTTTATGGATTATGATAAAGAAGATAAAAAAGAACTATTGTCTTATAAATTTGCGTTCCGGCCAAACCAAAAAGAAGCACAGAAAAAAGTTTTAGAATTTTTTGGTATGGATACGAACCCAGCAAATATTCAGTTAATTAATGAACTAAAATCAGGGACTTGTTTATTCCAAGACCATCGAGGGCGTAGCCAGCCTATTGCAATTGATGTTTTATTCGATAGTTGGTTAATGGCCGTTTCGTCTACTAATAAAGAGGATGAAGCTACTCAAATGGCGTTGGCAATGGAACAAGGATCATAAAAAAGGAGAAGTGAGCATGAAAAAAGTACTACCTTTTATTGCCTTAGTCGGCTTGTTATTGTTGTCAGGTTGTGGAACAGATATGAAAAAGATATTGACTGCCGATGGTGGTAAATGGGAACTAGAAAATAAAAGTCCAACTACTACTTACACTTTTTTTGATGATGAAACTTTTTCAAGGTATAATTCAAAAATTAGTGATAGTGGAACGTACTCTTACGATGAAAAAAATAAAAAACTCACTTTGGATATAAAAAATAAAGAACAATTAATAATGGAAAATGTTGAATATAAAGACGGTAAATTAAAAGGTGAAATTGGAGGCGTAGAAGGAACTCTGATAAAAAAATAAAATAAAGAGGTGATCTTTTGAATAAGAAATCACTGGTAAAAGCAGTCTTACTATTTTTAGTAGGCTGTTTTTTTGTGTTTACGCAAACTACAGCGGTTAATGCCGAACCAAAACCTGATGAAAATAAAGTTATTGTTACAGAGCCAACTACTAATGTAGATACAATTTATGATACTTACAAAGACAACGCTTTCGAGTTAATGACCAAAGAAAAAAAACAAGATTCATGGACAGGTGTTGAAGAAGCCATCACAAATGCTTCTGCGACAATAAAGACTTTTGTCTGGTCAATGGTAAAAGGACTCGGAGCGTTTAATGCAGTTATGGTAAAAACACTATTTAGTATGGATATTATAACTGCTATTAAGCAACCGATTATGAACCTAACGTCTAGCATAGCAACTAATATGTTGGGCATTGCGGGAACGATTGGTATTGCCTTTGTCTTTGTTATTTTAGGTGTAAAATTTATTGGACAACAACGATACAAACGGTTTTTTGGTATTTTTTTAATGACGATTCTTATTTTTACAGGTCTTTCCGTCCTAAAAGATGCCAACACGTCCAATTCTTTGTTTGATATGATGTTTAGTGTGGATAAAGAAGTTGAGACCGCATTTGTGAATATTAATCCGGTCTTAGGTGATGTTAGTGTACCAATGACAGAGAAAGGGAAAGATAAGAACGGAAATGAAGTAGAGCAAAAATTATCTGCAGATCAACGAGCAAAAAGTGCAGGAAATTTAATTGCTTCACGTGTTTTTTACACCAATGTGTATGAACCTTACTTGCTCATGAACTATGGAACAAGTGATGTTAATAAAATCCGTAAGAAAACAGTGAAGTATAAAGATAAAGAATATGATCGAATCAATTTATTGTTAGACAACGATATGAATAGCGAAGAAAATAACAAGTTAATGGAAGAAGTTGTAAATTACGAAAGTAAAGACTTAAAAAACCGATCAATTATGTATTATAACAACTGGACCAATACTTTTTATGGCTTGTTTTATCTGGTAGTTAACCTCATTCAAACAGTGGTGTATTTCCTGTTAAGTTTCTTACGATTAATTATTGCGGTCATTCAATTGTTCCTATTGCCGTTGTTACCGTTATTGTTGTTCGCAGGACTCTTTTTAACTGAAACCAACGTCTTTGCGAATTACTTTAAAACCTTTGGCATGACTATTTTTATGAAGGGAATGGTTGGTTTTGCGACTATTTTCTTTGCAAGTTTCTTATCACTAGGGTTTCAATTAAGCAATCAGACAGAAAACGTGTGGCAGAAGATATTAACGATACTTATTTATCTTCTTACACCGCTTGGCTTGTATGTATTCCGGAAATTCTTTGCTAATCTTGTGACGGGACGTGTTTCACTTTCTGATGGTGTCGGATTTATCGGAAATCCTTTTGGCACAGAAGCTAATATGCGTAGAGCGGCAAAAGAACAAAAACAAGAGAATAAGGAGCGCAGGAAACAGGCACAAGAAGAACGTAAAGCAGCTATTAAAAAACGTCAAGAAGAAGCAAGAAAACATGGTAAAGCAGAAACTGGCTTAAAACAACGACCATTAAATAAAGAACAAGAAAAACGTAGTGCGCTACGCCGTGAATTGAAGCCAAGACCTCAACATAAAGCGCCAAATGCTATCGAAAAAGCACAAGAAGGATTAAGACAAGCGCACGAAAAAGGACGTATGCAAGAACAGAAATCTGAAGAACAACTCAAACGGCAGCAACATGAATCAGCTCGCCAAAAAGAATATGAAAAAGATCGATTGAAAAAACAGGAATCACTTAAAAAAATTAATGATCAAAGCGACGAATCAACCAATTTAACAGCTTTAAGAAATCAAAATCGGCGTACTGGACAGCGAAGTAAAAAACGCGAAACAGGTCATCAAACACTTATGAAACGACAAGGAGAAAAAGTACTTCAACCAACAAATAAACCAAAAGATATGAAAAAGCAAGTGGTTGCTCGTAGTCCAAGACGAACAGGACAACCAACGACTCGTCAAAATATCCAACCAAAAGTAGCGGCCCAAACGGTCAAACGGAGTGGTGGAACGTTGGGAAGTAATCCTGCCTATCGACGTCCAGAAGTACGAAAAAAAATGGATCAAGTGAAGCAAGTAACGCAAGTTGATGTACCTCAAACGCATTCTACACCACAACGTGTACAATCCAAGGTAAATGAGCCAATCACACGTATGAATAGACATAATACGCCAATCATTAAGAAAGAAAAGAAAACTAAACAACCACCAGTTGTTCGCAGAGAACGCAAGAAACCTGGTACACAGAAGATAACAAACAAACCTAAAGGAGTGAGACAACCTCGTGCAAGGAAATAATTTTTTTAACAATGGGTTGCTACAACCAAAGAAACCGCCAATAGGGCAAGAACAACAAAAAATGACTCGCTACCACCAACTCCGACTAGTCTTTGGATTAGTCGGAGTTCTTTTATATCCTTTTGCGATTTTAGGCAGTATTCCATTACTAATTGGTCTAGCGGTTGATAAAAGAGACAAGGCTGCAAATGTATTTGATATGGATTATGAGAGTTTTTTGAAACGAAATAGTATTGTCTTTCTTAGTTTTTCAGCTGTGTTATTTGTAATAAATGTCTTTGCATTTATCCTCTGGATTCCCAGAGGGTATCTGTCTGCGTATCTTCTTTTCCCCTTAAATCTTCTTCATACAGCACTGCGTTTTAATTGGGAGACAATAGTCGCTTTGCTTATTGGATCAAGCGGAATGGGAGCCATTTTTTTGGCATTTTCTTCATTTGTGGCAAAACGAAAAGTGATTTCAAAGGAAGACGAACGGAAGAAAATAACCGAATCAAAAGCCTACAAAGACCGAGAAAAAAATAAATTTGAAGAGTCGCAACGCTTCACAGATGAACAAGAAGAAGCGTATGAAGAAGCAGTAGAAACGGTTGATATTGACAAGTATAAAGAACTATCCAATCAATTATTGCTTGGTACAAGTGAGTTCGGGTTGCCGTATATCATCAACTTTTCAGAGTTCAATCAGCATGTTCTTGTTCCCGCAACGACAGGTTCAGGGAAAACAACGTTACTTCAATTACTCGTCCAACACGCAGTCAAATTTAATTTTCCGGTGATATTGATTGATGGAAAAGGCGCTCGAGATACATTAGAAAGTATGCGAGAAATTGCCAAATTTTATGACAAAGAAGTGCATGCTTTTACGGATGATGGCGATATGAGATACAACCCAGTAGAGCATGGAAATGACATATCTATTCGGGATAAGTTAGTGTCTTTAGCCGAAACAGAAAGTGTCTTTTATTCAGGCGCAGCGAAAGCTCTTTTGCAAGTAACAATTCAATTGTTAGACGAGTTTAAAGGAGCCAAGGTTACTTTATCTGGAGACACTCGTACGACAGAAACCGTTGAACGAAGTCTACCATTTGCTCAACGATTTTTACTTCCGAGAAATGTTTTACACTTATTTGCGGATGCGATTTTACCAAACAATCCCAAACTATTTGAGATTGAAGTAGAAAAGAAAATACAAAAACCTAAGAAAAAATCAGTGAAAGAAGGAAGCGAGATACTGCCTGATTCAGACCTTGATAAAGAAGAAAAAGAGGAAGATTCACAAATTAAGAACAGTAAATTTAGAAACATTTCCCAACTAGGAATAGCACAAAAAGAAACGGAAACGATTGTCCTTAATCCAGAAACATTAGATTTAGACTCGTACTATTTATTACTAAAACGAAACCTAAGATATTTGCCAACAGACAAAGAAACAGGAGAAAATATCAAACAAAAATTGTTCGAACGATTATTTATTCGTTATGAACATAAAGATTCACCGTTTTATTTGTATGCCACATCAGAAGCATTACAGACAAACATTAACATGTTATTAGACAGTGAGTTAGGAAAATTATTTGATACTAAAAACGCAAAAAATGTTCTCGATGTGCAAGAAATTGTCAATCAACGAAAGTTAGTTTACGTATCGTTCAATGGATTGATTTACAAAGAATATATCCGCACTTTAGCGCAAATGTTAGTCGGAGACGTAAATTATTTTGCTTCTGAAATGTATCGAAAAAATGTTAAACGTGAAGTCCTTGTGATTTTTGATGAACCTGCTTCTTATCTAAATGAAACGTTTATTGATATGGTAAATAAAGGTAGAGGTGCAGGTGTTTACGGTATTTTCACCCCTCAAACGATGGCAGATATTGCAAAATTAGGCGATAAATTAATGGAACAACTTGTCGGAAATGTGAATACTTTGTTCATTGGAAAGACCAACGAAAAAGGTGAAGCCGAGTATTGGAGTGAAACAATGGGAACGTATCAAGACATTGATGTAACTTCAGTTACGGAACAAGAAGATGGTTATTCAGATGTTGGAAAATCTGATTGGTCAGGAGATAGAGGAACCAAACGTAATGTAGATCGCTTCAAAATTAGTCCAAACAAGATAAAAGAATTGCGTACAGGGGAGTTTATTATTTATCGTACAGCAGAAAATGTAAACCTCCCACCACAAAAAGTTTATGTGCGAAACGCACTCGAATGGTTACAAAAAAGTAATTCAAAATAGATTAATATAGTGTGTCAAATTTTGGAAACATCATGGAAATACTTAGGAAAACCACTGGAAAGTGTGTGGAATTATAAATTGTAGTGGCGTGTCCTCGGCGCTTGGTATAAAAGGCTTTCTCCGCCTGCAAAATTCCTGACCATTTTCGCTCAACGTGGGTTAAAACCCCCATTAAGCGAAAATGGTCAGGAATTTTGCAACTACGAAAAAAATACCAAGCGCCGAGGACAAACAGAATAGAGTAAAAAAATAGAATGAGTAAGGTGATAGAAGTAATAAAAAATAAAGAAAAAAGTTCAAAAGATAAAGTTCAAAAGATTAACAACTACCCCTTGCGATAGACGCCCCTTCACCAAACCTTGAAGGGACTATCGCCCAAAGCAACAACCTCCTAAATCCTCCACCAAAACTTGGAGGACTTAAAAGCTGAAAAAGTATTTCTACACGTTGTTCCGAAACTCTTTTTCAATGAAACAAATAGGCTTTGCCTATTTGTACATTTTATAGAAATGCGGTGATACTTTGAAACCATTACTTTACAATTACTTTATTGATTATTCAAAAGAAGATAAGATACACTTGATTCTTTTGTGTTTACTACATGAATTGAGAGTTGTATCGGTAAAACAACTTATTGACTTTTGTCAATTTGATAATATGGCAAAAAAAAGTAGTGTATACGGTAATCTAAAAAAACTGAAGGAAAAAAATCTAGTGGAATGTTCCCAAATCGGATTAACAAAATTTTATTACCTAACAAAAGAAGGCCATAATTACATTGGTGGGTACTACACCTTGCCAAAAGTTCCTGAATACAATTTACAACACCACTTACAAATTAATGATTATCTGATAAAAATGTTGGAACTTTGTAATAACCACCCGCACCTTAAAGCGGTAGTATCAGAACGCCGTAAAGTATATGAAGTAAAAGACGAGAAGAAAAATCAAAAAGGCGTAAAATACTTTGTTCCTGACTTCATTTTTATGTTTTTGGATAGTATTGGACGAGAAGTAGAGTGGCAATTTGAAATAGAATTAACACTAAAGACAAAACGACGTTATAGTCAGGGTGTGTTTCCAAAATACATTAAACATTTAAAAAATTATGAAGATGCACGCTTAATTTATGTAACACCTAGTTCAATCATTAAAGAAGAACTTGATATGTTTAAAGAATATTTTATTGACAAAGAAGGGGACGAGTACAAAGAAGTGTTTGATCGATTGCATGTTTTTTCAGCTGAAGAATTTGAAAGTGAATTGAAACGATTACTAGAAAAAGATAAATTCATTAATTGGGAGTGAGTTTCATGAGAAGAATAGAGAAAGAATTCAACAAGAAGCTAGCCGGTTACGAAAGAGAGTTAAAAAAATTAGGCTGTCTGGATGATGAAACAGGACTTATTCCCATAAGCAAAAGACGATGGCATGTCATTTGGTGGCAACCTGTTACACTTGCAAAAACAATTGTAAGATCTTTTCGATTAACGCTAGATAATGAAAATTTATGTATTTTAGGAGATGTAGAAATCACTATTTATCATGATGGAACATATGGTATTTCTAAAGAAGCTGTCCCAATTTTTATTAATGACTTATTGTCTTTAAAAAAGTTAATTACTATTTTCTATGGAACACCTTTTAACTTAAATTTTGAAAAAATTCGCTGCGTTAATTTTAACAGGTATTGTGTCACTATTCCTGAAATTTATGTCGAGAAATTTGAAGTATTAATAAACTACTTGATAATTTTAAGTAGCTGCTTACATGAAGTAAAAAAGCACGTAGAATATGATTAACAAGCTTTTCTTCTTTCAGAAGAACACCAATAGATTGGTTGAGTTCGCATACGCTCACCTAAGAGAGGAAAAGAACGAAGTCAAGCTTCGTTCTTTTTTCTACGTCGGAGAACCGACGTAGTGATTCAGACGCAAAAACCATGCGTCTGAATTAGGCCCGTTTTTAGGAAGGGCTAGTGTGTTTGATTTATCAGTTCTCACAGCCGTGTAATTTCTAATATTCCCTAATCGTCTATCAGTCACTCGGCGAGTATAACCTAAAACATAACCTGTCGGAGGTCAAGGGCAAGTGGCATCGGCAAGCCGACCCTTGTCCTCCGACAGAACATGTTTTCTAGTCGGTTATGCCGAACGACCGATATACGAAAAGGGAATCTAACCAGAATTTCCTCTCTTATCTTTGAAAACTGAAAAGCGAAATCAAACAAACAGGCCTTCGTCTAAAAACGAGCCTAATCAAACCTTAGGGGTTGCACCCCTAACACCCGGCGCCTCACTCCCTCAACCGAAAAGGTTGGTTGGAAAGGCGTTGACCAAAAAATAGCTATCTATTGGTTGTTTGAAAATAAAAATCGAAAGAAGGAAAGCAAAATGCTAACAACAAAAGAAAAAAACAGATTTAAAAAATGGTAGAAGGAAACAAAACGTTTCATTATTCTTATGTCGATAGACTTAGACAAGATGTAAGATATTACGTTAATCAATGTGAATCAGCTGTTAAAGCTAGAGAAAGCATGGAAATCTTAGAATTTATCTGCAGTCTATTTTCTGATAAAGAGTTACCAGCATGGTACACAAAAGCCGACCTTGAAAAGGATAAAAAATCAATTGAAAAATTGGAACGCTGGGCAGCTTAGCTGTTCAGCAGCAATCAGAAAGGGCGATTAGCATGAAATTTATCAAAGATGTAACGACATTAGAAGAATTGAAACGCGTATATAAAAAGCTAGCTTTAAAGTACCACCCTGACATGGGCGGTACTGATAAAGAAATGGCGCAAATAAATAACGAGTATGAAGCGTTGTTCGATAAGCTTAAAAATACACACAAAAATAAAGAAGGTGAGTACTACCAAAAAGAAACGACAGAAACACCGCAAGAATGGCAAGAAATCATACACAAGTTGTTAACACTAAAAATGGAAAATGTTTCAATTGAAGTGATAGGCGCATTCTTATGGGTATCAGGGAATACAAAGCCTTATAAAGAAGAGTTGAAAGCTTTAAATATGAAATGGAGCAACAACAAAAAGTCCTGGTATTTAGCCCCCGATGGATATAAAAAACGCAGTAAGAAAAAATACAATATGAGCGATATTCGCAATATGTATGGTTCGCAGGTAGTTAAAGAAGAACAAGCCAAACAAAAGACATTAACAGCAACAGCCTAAGGAGGAAGTACAATGGAACAACAACACCCGACTATTCACACATTAAAAATTGAAACCGAGTTTTTCAAGGCAGTAAAAGAACGGCGAAAAACATTTGAGATAAGAAAGAACGATCGTAATTTTCAAGTAGGGGATATTTTAATTCTCGAAGAATATATGAATGGCATGTATTTAGATGATGAATGCGAAGCGGAAGTTATTTATATCACGGATTATGCACAACGTGAAGGTTATGTGGTGCTAGGAATTGAATTACATTAGTAAAAAATTAGGTTATACGTCCAAAGAGGTAAAACCTCTTTGGACGACCAAATAAAAAGAAAGAAGGAATCAAGAATGATTAAAACAAGTGCAGTAGGAAGATTAACAAAAAGTTCAGAACTAAGAGTAACGTCAACAGGGAAGGCCGTTGCCAATTTTGCATTAGCTTGCAAAAGGGAAAGACTTGATAAAGACGGAAATGCCCAAACGACTTTTATTCAATGTGTAATCTGGGGGAAACCTGCAGAGGTGTTAGCAAAATATACGCAAAAAGGCTCATTAATTGCGGTAAATGGTGAATTGCAATCACGTTCTTATGATGACCAACAAGGAAAAACGCACTATGTTACAGAATTAGTCGTAGCAGGCTTTGAATTCTTAGAATCAAAAGAAACTGTACAAAATAGAGAACAAAAACAACAAATGCCAGAAATGGCGAACGCCGAACCGTTTTATGGTATGGAGGATATGGAACCGCCAGTTTATCAATAAGATTTATCTGAAGGAGGGAGGATATGAAAAAGTTAATCGGTAAAAAGTGGCTGCTGCTTACAGCAGTAGCCACTTTTTTATTATCAGGATGCGCAAGTCTTGAACAAAAAGCACAGGATAGTGTAAAAGAAGTTACTGGAAATTTTACTCAAACTATTTCAAACGATCAACGTATACCAGCTGACTTTGTACGACACGTAGACGGTGACACAACGGTTTTGAGGATTGACGGAAAAGAACGAAAGGTTCGCTTTTTATTAATTGACACACCCGAGACGGTCAAACCAAACACAAAAGTTCAGCCCTATGGCTTGAAAGCTAGTAACCGCACAAAAGAGCTTTTGTCTACCGCTTCAGAAATTACTTTTGAATATGATAAGGGCGATAAAACAGATCGCTACGGCCGAGCGTTGGGTTATATTTTTGTAGATGGAACATTACTACAAAAAACGCTTGTAGGTGAAGGTTTAGCTCGTGTGGCTTATGTAAAAGAGCCAAATACTAAGTATTTAGAAGAATTAGAGAAAGCGCAAGAACAAGCTAAAAGTCAATTGATAGGAATTTGGAGCATTCCAGGATATGTGACAGAAAGGGGCTTTCAGCCATGAAAGATAGGAGATTAAAATCTACAGTACCAGGAGTTGGTGAAGTATGGAAGGTGAATGTGGAGAATGATGTGGAAGTAATTGTTGACCCAAAAGGTTTTTTAACTAAAGAATTGAAAGAAAGAGGATACAAATTTAAATGTACTTCACTTCCTTTGTGTAGAGATTTTTCACCAATAAGGAGAACAGACCACAATAGGAACACGTTACTACCCAGCATATACCATGGAGAAATTAATAATTAGCCGTTATGAATTATTGAAAGTTTTAGTGATAAATTATAACATAATATGTTGTTTTTAACAACATATTATGTTATAATTATATACATAAAGGAGGGGTAAAGGTGGCTACTACAAAAAAGAAACCTATACACGTAAATGTTGACGAAAACTTAAAAGAAGAAGCAGAACAATTATTTGATGATTTAGGGTTAAACATGACAAGTGCAATTACGATTTTCTTAAAACAGTCTATTAATGAGCAAGCAATTCCTTTTATGATTAACAAGGGAAATAAAGATACTTTACAAGCATTAAAGGATATCGAAGAGGGAAACGTTCATGGTGGATTTTCTTCCGTGGATGCTCTAATGGAGGATTTAAATGCTTGAAATATTTTACACGAATCAATTCAAAAAAGACTTTAAGAAAGCAAAGAAACAAGGAAAGAATTTAGAAAAGCTAAAAGATGTACTAGTACTTTTACAAGAACAACAAACATTGCCGCCAAAGTATAAAGACCATGCACTAACAGGAAATTATATAGGTACACGAGAGTGCCATATTGAACCAGATTGGTTACTGATTTATAAAATTGACGGTGATAAATTGATCCTAACTTTAGCCCGAATAGGCTCACATAGTGAATTATTTCGATGAATCGGAAAGATATTACAAATCAATAAAAAACACTACTAAACGACCAGACGAATAGTAGTGTTTTTTGATTATGCGATTGTACTAAGCAATTTTAACACAATAAAAAATAATCATGCAAGACCAGGGCGCAACAATCTATTATAGACGTGCGCCTTTTTTAGTTCGGGAAAAGGGAATGAATCCGTTGTTCCGCGGCGGTGCGGTAGCCCTTGCTCCAAAACCAACGGATTAACTGCTGCACTCAACACGAGTCAATTAAACGTTCTCTACCCATTCGTTCCGATTGGGGAACGTTTCCTTTTCCTACTCGTTCCTCGCTTAACGGAAAAGGCCATTGACACGAGTTGTTCCTTGTGGGATCACAAGGAAGCGTTCCGCAGTGATTAACATTTCTAGTAGGTATTTCATACCTACTAGAAAACAAAATCAAGGGCGTTCCGGTCAAAAATCCCTTTTCTGATGTCAGAACAGTGTCACGCGACCTTTTTCGTTTTCAGGACGTTCATTTTGCAGTGTGTAACGTGCTGCTCACTGTTTGCTACAGTACCACAGCCAGTCGAAAAAACAAGGGTATATAAACGAGCAAGCTCGCCCTTGTTTTTTCTTTATGTCTATGGTCCTTCCACGGCACAGCGAGCGACACGAACACACTGGCGAAAATGAACAACCTAAACAAAAACGAAAAAGGGGGTAGACTACACCGTTTGACGAAAAGGAATTTTTGACCGTCCAGCTTCACTTCCTCAAACGCCTAACAAAAATGGTTGTTCAAAACCCAAAAACCTGAAAGGAGGTGGTTAAAATGAATGAGCCACAATTAAAACTTGACCTAGAAAAGGCACAATTGGAATACCAAAAATTAAGCCAAGCAATCAATGAAAATGATACAGTCACGCTGTTGTTAAATTATGGTTGTTTAAAAAATGCCAATGACCGTTTAAACCAACTATCATTTTTATTGAACCATATTGAATGGAAGGACGTGTAAGAATGGCAAAAAAAAAGAAAAAATACTGTGTGACAATTGTTGAAACTTTAGAGGTAGCTGTATATGTTTACGCTGAAAGCGAAGAACAAGCACATGAATTAGTTTCTAACATGTATTACGACCAAGAAATAATCTTAACAGAAGATAATCACGAAACAACAGAATTTATCATTTAAAACAATGAAAGAGGTGAAAAAGATATTTTAGAGGTGTTGAATTATTTCCACGAAAAAAGCGCAAAAAAAGAAACCTTTTGCCACTAACAAAAGATTTCTAAAGAATTGGTAGTTATACCTGAATAAATTTGTAATTCAAGTATAACGTATCTCATGACCTTTGACAAGTGAATTTCCCCCAACCTCTTATTCATAAGAGGTTGGACTAACAAAAGAAACGAGGGAACGTTATGGACTTTCAAAATATACAAACTGTAAAAGAATTGACATACGCACTCAAACAATACAATCAAAATCTAGCAACCACTATTTTTGACGACACACAAGGTTATATCAGTGTAGCTTTTAGAAAAGAAAGCATTGAAAGAAACGGAAAAAACTTCCAATTTTTGTGTTTCTATCCTAATTATGAAGTAGCCCTTTATCCAGTCGTGACGTTGCTTTCTTATCTTGAAAAGCTACCAGAAAAAGCAATCGTTGCGATTAAAGACTCCGACGGTAACTATTTGTCCCTTTATCTAACCATTGATGAAACGATAGATAAAGGGACGAAATACAAATGGCTAGTAATTAGCGACAGATTTTCTTATGAACGTTTTTTCTTAACTAGTCAATTGACTATACAAGAGCAAGCACTGGAAAAGATGTTAAAAGAACTAGAAACCGAACCTGACAGTAGACTAGAAGCTATTCACAACTGGCTATGTCAGCAAACCGATAAAGACCTTTTGACTGGTATTTTAAAGGAAGATAGAACATTGAAAGGGGCAGAAGCTTACTGCATTCAAAAGGCCTATGAAATACGTAATGGTAACGGGGCAATGGCTAGTCACATTACTGTTTTTAACTGGGTTAGAGAATATTATACGCTTGACGAACTGCCAACGGATAAGCCAAAAATACAAGCGACAATAAAAAGCGATTATATCAATCAAAAAATACAGCGACCAACACCAGTAGAAACCAAGAATAATAACGAAATAGATTTGTTTGAGGGGGAAGATTTTTAATGAATACTAATGACTATGTAGAGAATAAATTACAACCGCCAAGAGCGTTCTTTGAATGGTGCTACACTTCTTTTCGGACATATGTATGGAAAAATAAAAATGAAACCATTGTTGCTTCAACAAAAAAACACGATTGGATAATTGAGAAAAAATTGAGAAAGAACTCTCGATTGACCTTTTATGATTCAAGTAATTGTTTTCAGATTGTTCTAAGTACAAGTAAGCGAATTGAAGTACAGACCTACAAAGTTATTTCAGAGTATGAAAATGGAGTGCAATGTTTTCGTGAACAGCTAGAATGTATTGAAATATTTTCAAATAATCAACATATCAAGATTGGAAAGATATGTTTACCTGTATATTATGGTTACAATATGGGCATAGCCTTATATCCTAATGAATGGAAAAAGCGTTTAGAACGTGTGTCAGAGTTGAAATATCTAAATTTAGAGCGACTAAACGTTGACAATTTAGCTATCACGTACAAATATAGAACCTTGATAGAATTTGCTCAGAAAATAAATGCTCATAAATTAGCATATGATGTTATGAGTGGTGCAGTAGACATGCGAATACTTACAAAGAACTGTCTAAGGAAGTACAAAACATTTTTAAAGAATACAGACAATAGTCTAAAAGAGATACAGCTGAAACAAACATTTGAAAGCTTAAACATACCAATGGTAAAAGGGATTGAAAAATACGTATTAAAGAGCGACATATCCGATTTTCCAAATGAGATTGGCGCTGTTAAGTTTCAGAATTGGTTAGTAAAGCAAGGAAAGTCATTTAAGTATTATCAAGACTACCTCAATATGTTAACGATCCTAAAAATAGAAATAAACAAACGTAATCAGTTACCGCCAGATTTAGAAGTCGCACACGATTGTGCAGTGGATAGAATTAATCAGGTGAACTATGAAGAAAGGGATAAAGAAATAAAAGAACGTTTGGAACAATTAAGGAAGTATGAACGAGATATTGATGGGTACACATTTGTGTTACCTAAACGAGCAAACGACATAAAAAAAGAAGGAAAAGCACTAAACCATTGCGTAGCAAGCTATATAAGCAGACACGCAAAGGGAGAAACAACGATTATCTTCGTAAGAGAGAAGAAGAACCCTCAAAAATCTTATTTCACATTAGAGTACAACTACAATAGGGTTGTTCAGTTACAAGGAAAGAAGAATCGACAAAAGGTACCAGATGAATTGAAACAAGCGGTAGACAAATGGGTCAAGGTCATTAAAGATTAAACGTTAGGAATGCTAAGAAAAGACCGTTCTTAGCATTCCTAACCGAAATCTAGGACAAAATCCATTGTTCCGCGGCGGTGCAGTCGCCCTTGCTCCAAAACCAATGGATTTTCTGCTGCACTCAACACGAGTCAATTAAACGTTCTATTCCCATTCGTGCCGACTGGGGAACGTTTCTCTTTTCCTACTCGTTCCTCGCTTAACGGAAAAGGACATTGACACGAGTTGTTCCTTGTGAGACCACAAGGAAGCGTTCCGCAGATTTAAGTTTTTTCTGAAGCAGTTTCACTGCTACAGAAAAAAGGCGTTGGTTCTATGCCATTTTTCTGTCACTCGGCCCCTTCTTGCGGTTATCATTTCTTTAGTGAGCCGGCCTTGTGTACTTGCGAATCATACAACAGCCAGTCGAAAACACAAGGGTAAAATGCACGAGCAAGCTCGCCCTTGTGTTTTCTTTGTGTCTGATGTCTGTTCTCTGCGCACCCAAAACCTCAAACTCACTGAAGAAATGGATCATAACAGCAAACAAAGAAAGGAGAGGACCACAGAAAAATACCGAACCAACGAAGTTCAAAAGAAGCACCCCTTCCTAAATCTTCAAAAAAAATGAGTTTTGAAAAAAATAAAAAACAGAAAGAAGCGAGTAAAAATGACTAGACTTGAACAAGCACAAGGAAAATTGCAACGACTAAAAAGAGAAAGCGAAGAAATGCACCACTTAATCAGGGCGGAACATGACCGTATCCCTTTTGGACAGCCTAACATTATTGGCCGTGGGGACATTTATAAGAAAGTAAATGGCTATCATGACCGTGCAATTAAATTACTGAAGGAACAAGAAAAACAAGAAAAAAGAGTGGAAATGCTGGAAAAGGTAGAAGACTTTAAGGAAAAAAACGAGCTAATTAAAGACGTTCATGTGGTCGGTAAATCAAGTTATGCGACGGTTGGCGCAAAAACAAGCGTCAATAACATTGACTACTTTAAAAATGAACTAAAAGAGCTTGAAAAAGCCAACGAGAAAGCAAAGGCTTATAACAAGACGAAGCCTGCCATTAAGGCGAGAACCTACGGCGCAGCAATCACGAAACTAAAAAATAAAATTGCGACCCTGGAACAAATGAAAGAAGCGGATGAAAATAAGGTGATGAGTGAGAAAACAAAAGAACTGATAGAAAGCGGTGCAGTAACACAATGGAAGAAAAAACCAATATTCTATTTCGTTAAAGGGTTGCGAAAAGTAGCACTAGAAATTGATGAAAACGGAGAATTTTTCCTATCTAACTATTACCCAGCTTGTACAGATGCAGATAAGGAATTTATCAAGAAGTTATTAGATCCTGCAGCTGAAAGCACAAAAAAAGAAACCTTTTGCTGAAGACAAAAGATTTCTAGGACGTTAACTATTTATTACCATAAATAAGTATAGCGTACCTTAGAAAAATATTCAATGGGTTCCTGCCATAACGATGGAGTTATGGCAAGGATTCATTACAACTCATAGAATGGAACAATTATCTAACAGTAACGAATTAAAAAAAATATTGCTTTTGGAGGAATACAAATGAGAAGATTAAGTAATACGACAATGGCCAACGAAACTCTAAAAAAAGAAGCATGGTATAGAATGATGCTTACCGACCTATCAAGTTCTGTCGTTGATGAGTTCATGGAAACAGGGAAATGCCATTACACCAGTAATTACTTTCAAGGTGAAAATATTTTAGTCACTGAAGAAATAGAGGCAATCATAAAGACGGCCGAAAAGAAGTATTGCTTCCTGGTGTACTATGTAACTGAAAATAAAACAGCGGATGGCCAGAGATTTTTATCATTATTCTACGTTGGACGCGATACTAGTGATTGGCTTTACTGTCACAGGGATTTAGAATCTTATAGGCAATATGTGTATGTAGTTAATACGACGAATCCTGCATTTTCAGAATTTGGAATGATTCAATTTGATCCAATACTAGGCAGTCTTTTACGAACTGCATAGATAAAAAAATATATTTTATGGTAGCAGTTGGGCTTTTTGGCCCAGCTGAAGCCTAACGTAAGGAATTATAAGAAAGGTGGGAAATGAGTATGGAAATACGGGAATTAACCATAATAGAAGATCCTTGCTTTTATCAATATACGACGATAAAAGAACTTGAATCGTTCAATACGTCTGAATTAACGATTGCGCTTAGCGTAGTTAGAAAAGAGCAGCGTCGCTTGAAAGAAAAAGTGTATCATTCTGGATCTGGCGATCAAGTGGATAAAAATAACGTTAAATTAATCAACAAGTACAGAGCCAATCTTGAAAAACTGCTGTTTATTAAGCAAGGGTATATTCCGGATGCAATCACCCAAAACATGATTGATACATTGATTAAAAACAATAAAAAATCTATACGGAAGCTTCAAAATGGTTGAGTTTATCAAGGTAACAAAAAACATTTAATAAAAGAGAGGGTGTAAAACATGACTGAAAAAATCGATTTGAAAAAGTTATATCATGAAAGTAAAAAGGAAAGAATCGAAAAACAAACGAAAATGGAACGAGCGTTAGAAGGAGTCGTGTGTGGTTTTCCAAGAAATACAGCAGATGATCCAATTTTAAAGATTACTATGAGCCAGGAGAATACGAATGGATGAAAAAAGAAAAGATAAAATTCAACGGTTATATTTTATACGATAAAAAAACGTGGTTTTTAGTTTGAAAACCCTGTAAGATTATTATATGGACTCGTTTAGTGTAAATATAAAAGGTGTTCGTTTTCTTAGGGGGTATTTTAATAAAAATTGAGGAGTGAAAAAATGAATAAGTTTCAAAGTTGGCTTATGGCCAATAAAAATCTGTTAATTACAAGTGTAGTTATGTGTCAAGTGTTAGTTTTAAGCATAGGAATAATCAATTTTCCTTATATTGATGACACAGGCAGGCAAATTGATGGCAATACGGACTTTGCTAGAAGTTATTCTCGTTGGGGTAGCGAAATTGGTTCTTGGTTAGTTCAAGGGAGTAGACACCTTACGGATATGGGGTTATGGACACATATTCTTTCTGGATTCATTGTATCAGTAACAGGGATTATCATTGTTTACTCTTTTCATAAGAAGCTATCTCTTTTAGCTTTAACAGCAGCCATGTTGGTTGGCTTTAATCCTTGGTTTTTACAAAATTTAAGTTTCAGGTTCGACAGTCCTTACATGTCTTTGAGCCTTTTATTTTCAGTTCTTCCATTTCTATTTTGGAATAAAAATAAAGTCTTATTTTTAGTTATTTCTATTTTAAGCATTTTTTTGATGTGTAATACTTATCAGGCGTCTTCGGGGATCTATGTCGTGATGGTGTTAGCATTATCACTGAAGCAGCTGTTAGACAATCAATCGTTTATTGCTGTGCTTAAAAAAGCGATTGTAGCTATGATTAGCTATATAAGCGCCATGTTTCTTTATCTTATTGAAACAAAATTTAACCCTGAAATAGCAACGCGAGGCGGTATGACAACAATCGCGAGCGTTAAGGATATACCCAAAACAATCCTAGTAAATAGTCAAATGTATCTGTCAAAAATAACTGAACAGAGTACAAAACTATGGATACTTTTGTTTTTTATTCTAGTAATTTTCTTTGTTTTAAGTACGGTTCTTAATGCGAAAGTATCTCCTGTTAAAAGCTTTTTATACGCAGTATTATTTCTATTTTTAGGCTCTATTTTGAGTTACGGCGTCTTTCTAATCTTTCCGGAAAAGCTTTTGTTAATTTCGCCTAGATACGGGTATGGATTTAGTTTTTTTGTAGTTTCAATTATCATGCTTACTTTGGCAAATACTTCTAAAAACGTGCTAGGATATGTGTCAAAAACAGCGGTTTGTCTTTTCTGTGTTTATCTTTTATCTTTTACATTTGTTTATGCTAGTGCGTTAAGTCACCAAAAGGAATCTTTTGAACGACAAAGTATGATATTAGCCGATGATTTAAAAGACCTGGTGAACCGTGACACGGTGACTGTGCATAGTACGTCTTTATTTAAGGATTCGCCAGTATTTGTCAATAGTTCGAAGAATTATCCTATATTAAAAGAACTGGTTCCACCAAATGAAGCCCTTTATTGGCCAAATCAGTTTTTATTTAGAACGTACACTGGTTTAAACGTGAACATGGAGATCTTTGATATTAACGCGTTGAATAAAGAAGAAAGTGAGTTAATGAAATCTAATTATTACCATGACATTTATGTAAAAGATTCAGAAGTATTTGTTCATGTTAAATAATCCTGAAATAAAAGTAATATCAAGGCAATTGAAAGGCAGGGGTAGATACTGTAAAATAAAAATAGCTATTTCAGATTTAACTATTTTCTTACAGACTGAATGAATTGATCGTTCAGTTCTATGAATGATTATTTGTTAGAAATGAAAGGCTAAAATAAGTTATAACCTTAGAGACTGTCTCCCCCCAAGAGACAGTCTTATATATTGTTTAATAGATAATTACTTTACTAAAATAGGATAAATTAAATCAGAAATGTATACTTTGTAAGGAAAAAATCATAGCTGTTTTAGGATATTATTTGCTATTTTATGTATTTGCCAATTACAATGGTATTGTAAATAAATACATAAAGTAGCATTAGTAGGTTTGGGGGGATATAGATTTGGAAAATATTTTTGATTTAAACAAGGGATTATCAAGAAGAAGATATTGGTATTATCAGTGTATACTGTTTGTGTTTGGATTAGGGATAGAAACTTTTTCAATGTTTGTATACAAAAAGTCTCTGATTGAAAACAATTATTTAAAATATTTCGTGATAAATGGTCCATTTGATTTTTATAATTTTCTTAGGATCGTGTTCTTTATAATGATTATTATAGGTTTTCTGTTCCAAGCAAGAAGGTTTGTTGATATTGGGTGGTCGAAATTTGTAGCTTTACTAAGTCTGTTACCGTTAGTTGGTATTATCACAACAGGGATTTGCTTATTTAAAAAGGGAAAAGACAATAAAACAGATAGCAGTCAAGTTTCTTGATTGCTATCTGTTTTATTTATTAAGAGTATTGTCTATTAAATGAATGACAAGAACTTGCATTGTAAGCAGCTTGAATCGCAGCTGACCATGAAAGTTTATGGAATGCTACTGCAGACCAAATTCCTTTCATAATACAAGCACCTTGTTTTGCTTTAGCTTGTTGATATTTATTCCATAAATGTTTAGGGACCTTACTTTTTGCAAAGTTGTCCCAATAACCATCGTCACTTTGGGCATATGCAGTAGTAGAGTTTGCTCCTACAACACTAGAAAAAGGGATATTGACACCAGATACAACAACTGTACTTAGAAGCAGAGCACTAATAGCTTTGAAAACATTTCTTTTTAAACCTTTCAAACTAACTCCTCCTTTTGTGTTTAATATCACATAAAAAGTATCATAGTATGAAAACGCTGTCAACAGATAACATAAATTTGGATTAAAAAGTAGGTGCATACTTCATTTGTATAAAAAGTGGCTATAAACATGTTTAATTTTATTGTTAGCTCTTTTACATACATAAATATAAAGAGTTTCCCTAAAAAAACTATTGTTATATAATTTTTTTTAATTGAATTTTATAAAAATGATATTTTATAATGAATTTAGTGCATATTTGAAAATATTTAATATGCTTAAAGGAGGATTTGTTATGTGATTTGATGTTTTCATATACTTTTAGTACATGTAATTAATAAGTGCATACACTAAAATTTATATAAAATATTATAGATATTTGATTATTAAAAAGGAGGTAAACTTATTTATTTATTGTCATGAGCGAGGCGTTCAAAAAGTCTATTTATCAGTTTATAGAAAAAATGAATGTGCTATTATATCTATCCTATAAATAGATAACTTAAAAATTAATACTAATAATAGAAAGTAGGATGCTTAAATGAAAAATAAAGTTAAATCATTGCCTATCAAAATAAGTATATGCTTCTTTGGGATACTTATTGGATTAATTACGGCATTTACGGTTAGTACAACCAATGTTTTTGCATTGGATTCTGGTATAGATATTGAATTAGTGACAGAAGACAATTCAATAGCGCCTGCAACTTTTTCTCACTATAGATTAGCTGTACCTGTTACGCCGGGGAAGTATACTTATAAACAAATAGTGGAAATGCCGATTGATCAATCAACTGATTCAATAAAATTATCAACAACAAGAGAAATTATTGAAGAGTTGAATAATTTATTAAGGAAAAAAATTACTCCAGAAGAATACATAAGAAATATATATTCCTCTGGGAAGGATGATATGATAAAAGACGTCTATGATTTTACCTCTCTATATGCAGGTTATGTAATTAATGAGAACAAATATAACCAAGAATTAGAGAAATTATATGACCCTAATACTCCTTTGGAAGTTACGTTAAGTAGAATAACTTCTAGAACAATAATTCATTACCAATATGAAGACGGCACTATTGCTAGTGAAGATAAAATTATTGAGGGAGTTCAAGGAGTCGACGCTCCTGTTGTTGTACAAAGTCCTGTAATTAAAGGATATAGTCCAGATAAAGAAAATGTTACAGTCGTTTTTGGAAAAGAAGAAGACGAGATAACAGTTATATACAAAAAAGATAAAGTTTTAGCTCAAAATATTGTTATTAAGTATCAGGATTCTAAAGGTAATACCATTCATCCTGACCAAGAAATTAGCGGATATGTGGATGATATGTATGATGCTAGTGATTCTAAATATAAATTAGATATTGATGGGTACAAATTAGATGAAACAAAACTGCCTGGGAATTTAAAAGGAACTTTTTCTAATAAACCTCAAGTAGTACTATTTGTTTATACAAGTACGTCAGATACAAGTACGTCAGATACAAGTACGTCAGATACAAGTACGTCAGATACAAGTACGTCAGATACAAGTACGTCAGATACAAGTACGTCAGATACAAGTATGTCAGATACAAGTATGTCAGGTACAAGTACGTCAGATACAAGTATGTCAGGTACGAGTATATCAGATACAAGTACAGATACTAGAGATAAAAATAAGATGTTGCCCAGAGCTGGAGAAGATATTAAAACAAAAAGTTTAGCAGTTATTGGGGGCTTTTTAGTAGTACTAACGGGGGTTGTTTTATTTATAAGATTTAAATAGGTAATAAAAGTTAGATTAGTTGTTGTCTAACGAAATATATTTTTTACAAGAGCCAACAGAGTATGCCTTGTTGGTTCTTTTCCATATTCCAATTTTTACCAGGTATATAGTAGGACGCCCAAGTTGGGCATACTTAATTTGTGTGAACTTTGAGTATACTTAAAATCTTATTGTTGAAGTTCTTGTTGAATAGTGTATTACCGTGTAAAATATAATTGTAATAGTTAGTAATATTAAAACATCGTAAGTCGAATGTTTGTATTTTACAATTGTGGAGATGATGGTGAGTCGCCACATTATACTCATTTACAAAGTTTGGCAGCAATTATTAGTAATCTATCTTATTTTTTCAATTAAAAACTTTTCTAGTTAATAAATTTATGAATAGATTTGCCGAAAAACTTATGAATATACAAAAAATTAAAATAGTTAATGATAACACGAAAAAAGGAGAAAATATGAAAATAATTGATTCATTATCACTTGATGCATTGATTGCGGTTTCTGCAGCAATGTTGACATTACTAATACCAGTTGCAATATTTCTAATAGAAGGAACAAGCAATGACAACGAAGACTCTTTCGCTTGGAATAGAATGGTTATTTTTTCTCAAATTATAAAACCAAAGTCAACATATTTTTCTATGATATTGATTACGGTTCCTTTGATATTTTGGAACAGTAGTAATACACTTTGCAAAATTATTATCTTGTTACTTATTGTATTAGGAAATGTAATCATGTTTTCAATTTTAAAATCTTCCTATTTCTGGATTATTTCCAAAAATCAAAAAAATAAAAATTTTAGGGAACGCGTAAGATTAAAATTTTTAAACGAGTTAAGTGAAAATAAAGAAATGAGTATCAAATCCAAAGTTGAAACATGGCAAACAATATGGAAATCAGAAAAAGTAGATATGGATAGTTGTGAACTAATAGAAGCTTTCAAAAACTTCTATACCTCTGTAAAAGACGATGTTAAATATCAACTTTTACATGTTTTTTCAGAAAATTTAAAAATTGATTTCGAAAATAAAGACAAAGTACAAGAATTTGTCTATTTTCAAATTAATCAATATAACCATGTTGAAAATAAAATGAAATACGCTATAAAAGATCTATTTTTAAATTACATGAGAATCAGTGCTCAAGAAACTTATTTAAGTTATTCTTTTTTTGTGACCTTTAATAAATTCTTTTCGGAAGCAGATGATAAAATAGTGGAACGTATCTTTCAAGATATAGGAGTTGAACTTATTGAATTTATCAAAGAATTACATTTAAACAGAGTTGACGATGATTTTCCTGAATTCTTAAAATATGATACAGTAAAATCTGAAATTAAGAAGAATTCTCTATGTAATATGTATTTTAAGTGGTTGGATGAGAGTTATGTGTTGATACAGGAGTCTAATTTTGAAGAAAGAATGTTTGCGAATAAATTGCTCATGTTTATGTTTGAAAAGGTTTCTCCAATTTCTTTTTTTAGATTAACTGAATTTTCTTCTGAACTATGTAAAAACTACTACTATGAGGAATCTTTGAAGAATACCATTGTAGAATTTGCAAGAAAGCCAGTTAAGTTTATAGGAATTGGCCGGGTCTACAATTTTATTAGTAGTGGAGGAGAAGCGAATGATAAGAATAAATTTGAGGAAATGCTTAAACAAGATGCAGAGTGGACCTACAAATTTATTTCAAATTCAAATCAAGCAATATATAAGCCACTAAAAGATAAGAACATTGTTCAAAAGACTATAAACTTAATCGAAGAATTGGTATCAGAAAATCAGAATATTCTCAATGAAAAAGAGAAAAGTAAGCTACAAGGAGTTAAAGTAGAACTAAAACATTATAAAGAACAAATTTTTGGATAACTATAAAGATATATTTATTAGGTTATTTAAACACTTATTTTAACAAAGGGATAACACTTCGAATAAAACCGGCGGGTCAGAAACTTTTAAGTTTTTGACCTCTTTGTTTTTTCGTGCTATACTTGGAATTATCAAGTGTCAAAAACTTATGTTCAGAAAAGGTGAGGGAAAATTGGCCATTTATGGGTATTCACGAGTCAGCACCAGCAATCAAGATTACAAAACCCAAATTCGAAAATTAGAAGAAGCTGGAGCAGAAAAAATTTTTAGTGAGAAATATACAGGTACAAAAAAAGAAGGAAGAAAAGAATTAGAAGAGCTGCTTTCAATTGTAAAAGCTGGCGATAAAGTTTTGGTGACAAAAATTGATCGGCTAGCTAGAAGTATCGTTGATTTAAATTCGATTATCTCTTCTTTAAACCATTCAGGAGTGACTATCACCTTCTTAGATAATGCTCTAACCTTTGAGCCAAATAAAAGTGATTCTATGCAAACATTAATGATGAACATGTTAGGGAGTTTTGCGCAATTTGAAAGAAATTTAATCGTGACAAGAACGCAAGAAGGAAAACAGTGGCATAGAGCTAATAATAAAAATTATCGAGAAGGACGTCCGAAAAGAGTTCTGAATGATAAATATAAACATGCACTAGAGTTAATGGAAACAAACAGCATGCGAGAAGTGGAAAGGAAAACAGGTATTTCTTTATCTACTCTCAAAAGAATCAAGAAACAAGCAAAGGAAGAACAGTTACTTAATGAGAAATAAATTAGGAATGGTGAACATAGAAAGTAGGGAAAAGATTATTAAGTTGTTGGAAAATCCTTTAGTCTTTTTATGAATTAAATTAATTAAATATTTTCGCAAAATAATACAAAAATTTTTATTATTTTAGAAGGGATTGTGTATAATGTCTGAATCAGTGGGTATTATTTTAGGAGCCGTTATAGCATTATTTGGGACTATAGTTACGAACTATTTCACGATGAAAAAAACTAGATTACAGGAAGAAAAAAATAGTGATAGATTTTTAAAAAAATTGAAAGCTGAAGAAGAAATAGAACTTAAAACTTTTGAGCATAACATTGTTATGAACAATAGAGAACACATTCCAAATGCGGCTAGAGATATAGTAGTTGAAATTAATCAATTATTTGATTCTACAGAAGAATTAGTTTTTAACTATCCTGGAACGGGTTATACAGGAGAACGACCATCAATTTTATTTAGTAGTACAATTGATCATTTAATTACAGGGTTTCCAAATTCAATGGAAGATATAAAAGAACTAAGTAATACATGGTATCATTCTAATAAGAAATTCAAGAACGTTATATTTGAAAATTCAATGTTTTTTCCCACTGAATTAATGAATGAGATTTGGGAATATGAAAAATATTGTAGTGATATTAAGGATTATTTTTATGGGCGTTATTCTAGTATAAAAAGTGAAGAGGAATTTAGTGCAAAAAAAAATGAATATCAAGAACAAGTTGATAAATATGTTTTTATTCAAAAAGATGGGATAGCAAGTTACACTCATAGTGTACTTAGTATTTATAATACAGTAAAGAAATCTAGATCGGATTTAGTAAATAAGATAAACACGTATCAGAAACAAAAAACAGGTTTTTAATATCTTAATAAAAACGGAGCAAATAGTGGAAAGGAGGCCGAGATATGGCAACGATTAGAATTGATGATGAATTAAAACATGATGCAGATAAAATGTTTGATGAAGTGGGAATAAATACGTTGATTGCAGGTGAAATGTTTTTGAATAGATTTGTTAAGACTGGAAAATTTCCATTTGATATTGAGATAATTTTTTATCAGCCGAATACTTAAACATTGTGGATGTACTCAATTTAAATGTAATAGCTGCAAAAAAGAATGCAAATTATATCAAGGAAACTATGTTGTAATTGATGAAAAACAAATGAACTAGATCAAAATAATGGAAAAGGAGATTTTTAAATATGTACTTTTAATAATTGAAAAATTATGAAGGATTTATTACGCATGAACGTTGGTAGAGTTCAACGTGTCGAATATGGTATAATAAGCAAGTAGAAAGTTTATGGCGGTTGGCTAAACCCAAAAGAAATGGGGTGATGCCTATGTTGATTTTTGGCTTTACTCCTGGAAAGGAATAAATGTGTCTGTATTTGAAGCATTGATGTTTGCGATGACTTTCGCAACATTGATTCTAAAAATCAGCGATAAAAACAACAAAAAATAGACCGTCATAATCTTTGGCCAGACTGACAGGTCTATTTTTGACTTTTAATTCTTGCCACCGCTTTAAACGGTCTACATGGGGACGTATCACGAGTACGGCCTCTTTTCAATACTTATTATAACAGTAACTATTAAAATAATCTAGTAAAGTAGCTATCAAATTATATAACTAAAGTAAAAAGGTGGAGAGTTTTATGAATTTTGGCTATTTGAATTTTGGAATAAAAGACGCAATTCTAGCAATTGTTATATTTATTATCTTACTTTTGACAATATTGTTTCATTGGTCAGCTTTAGAATTTGTTTTTTCTTTAGGTGCAGTAGTGATTGCTTTTTTTGCTGGAAATATGAAACAGGATAAAAGAGTTGTAGAAAAACAAAATAAAAAGAAATGATACACAAGGAATGAATAAGGCTTACAAACCTGAAAATAAAAAATTGAGGTAGTTTCCCAATAGAGTTTTACCAATTAGCATAGTGTTATTGTGCTTAGTAAGTAGCAACCATTTGTTTTTTTGACACTTTTCTGAAACTATATGACTATATATTTTTAGTTTATATTAATTCAAATTTAAATAAAGGAGCGTTTATGTATATGGAGGGAAAGAAAAAGTTAGGCTTTTTTTTTGGAGCTGGTGCAGAGTTAGGATATGGCCTTCCATCAGGCGGAAAATTCGCATTGGATATATTTAAAGAACCAAAAGAAGAAGATAGAGAATCCTTTAGAAAATTATTAGCTAATATTGATTTACAATCCCAAATTGCCGGTCAGTGGTTGCCTAATAACTTTCAATCAAAAAGAATTAATGTATTTGGTAAAGGGAATTTTGAAGAAATAATTTCCTCTAGTTTAGAACACCGTAGGAAAGATATTTTAGATTATCTTGAAAAATTTGATTCAAATATTGGAGAAATTTTACTAGATTGGCATCTTGATGAAGAAACTATACATGATAAATTTTCTAGAGAACTTAATACGGAAATAGGTGATAAATTATATTCTCAAGAAATTGCTTTAAATAAAAAATTAGCTGATCAAGTTTCTTTATTTGGTTCACAATATTTCTCCGCATTTCTAAAGTTATTGGAATTGAACCCTGATAGTGATTTGAAAAGAATTATTATAGCTTTTTTAGAGTTACTTTTAGGCTCTTTAGGACAAAAACTAGTATCTCAATTAAATGAAGAACTATTTGAAAAAGCACCGACTACTGTTAATATATTCGATGATATTAGTGGTATTTTTAATATAAACTATTCTAGCGTTGGGAAAGTTGGAATGGAAATCGTAATTAATCAAACAAGAGAACCAGTAGACAAGAATACTGACATCAATAAAATATTTATTGAATTAGGAAAGACAATACTGGAACAAATTTATAGTCAAACGTTGGATTATCAATCATTGATAGATAGTCATTTTCGTTATTTATACAATCCAAAATCTCAATGGGCAAAATTTACTAAAATTGCTGTATTTTTATACACTGTTCAGCGATATATCAAGAATCAAACAAATATAGATGAAGATAAAATTAAAAATGGTCCAGGATTTTACCACGATTTAATTGATATACAAAATGATTTTGATTTACATGCAATTGGAACTACAAACTATAATAGCCTTATAATGGATATCTTTCAGGAGAATAATATCAAAAATTTAAATGTGTATCACTTAAATGGTAGCGTGAAAGATTATTATGATCCTTATAAAAATCGAATAATAAATAATTTGTGTGAAGTTAAAGATAGAGAGCAAATAGTTGTTCCTTTTATTTTTACTCAAAGTGGCGTTAAACCTCTTACTTCTATTACAATGTCACAAAGGTATGTTGAACTGTATGAAAAATTCAAAGAGTGTGATTCTATTGCTATTATTGGATATGGTTTTAATGGAGATGATGGTCATATAAATGGAATGTTTAGGAGTTTGATTGAAGAAGAACAAAAAAATATTCATATTTTTCATTATTCTACTAAAAAGTTGAGTCCACCTAATATTAAAACAGAATATAAAAAAAAATTAAGAATAGATTCAACACAAAATTTACATGTACACTTAATTGATAATCGAAGATTTTCTGAAGAAGAATATTGGTTTAAAAAATTGTAAAACAAATTCTTTTTCTTTAAATTAATAAAATCTGTGTATTTTAAGTAATTGTTTGTCGAAATGTGTAGTTTTTTTCGGTTCTGTTGCAAAGCTTGAAATGAAAAATACTTTTTCTACTTATTTCTATCATTTATGTAGGAATTTCTAAAGTACTTTGATTTCTATACAGCCTGAAAATCCAAAAAGAGTCCCTTCTTTTCTTATATAACCCTCGAACCGTTTCCATACCCATAATTTTGGTTGAGGCAGTACGTAAGCTTTGATAAAATTTGTTGCCCCGCTTGATAGGACGATGGTCTTGTTCAATAAGATTAGTCAAGTATTTCACTGTTCGATGTTCTGTCTGATGATAAAAAACATTATTTTGTAACTTTCTGAAGGCACAGACAATCGATGGTGTTTTATCCGTCACTAGAAACTTTGGTTCCCCAAAATGTTTGAACAGTCTTTTTAGAAACGTATATACTTTTTGTTTATTGCGATTTTTCCGTAGCCAAATATATAATGAATCAGTGCAAAAAGACTGAAAAAGTAATATATACTTACAAAAAAGACATATCTTTTATTACTGTTAAAAGGTATGTCTTTTTTGTTGCCTAAATTTTGTGATCAATAAGAGGATGTCCATATCCAGCCTCTTGTTTTACTTCAGTAGTTAAAGCAAAAGATGTCCCGATAACACCTAGAGCAACTAAAAGCAATGAACCTAGTGCTAATTTTTTCATAAGAAAACTACCTCCTTTCTTTTTCATTATATTTATATTAACATGTGATTATATATATGTTAATATAAGATGAGAAAAAAAGGAGGTTTAAACATGAAAAAAAATATTCTAGAAGAATATAGAGCTACTAAAAACAAAGGAGAAGATTTTTTACATTGGTTATTGGTTAGGAAAGTGAATACCTTTGGAAAAGTAGTTATCGCGATTACATTATGGCTTTTGTGGTTAAAATACGCATTCAATCTAGTATTCATGGTGAACTTTCTAAAAGTAATAGTATTAATTACAATTATTTACTGGCTAGTTGAGATCTACTTGCGCGTTAAAAACAAACAAAAAAAATAATGACTGTAGATTTCTGAGCTACTTTAAATTTAAAATAATTCGGAAAACTGAAATTTTGTTGTTGCGAAACAGAACGTTAGTTCGTATAATGTAACTCGGAAGGACGGTTTTTTGCATGAAATTTGATTATTCCAAAGAACCCCGGAGAGATGTTTTATGTATCGATGTAAAATCCTTTTACGCGAGCGTAGAATGTGTAGAACGTGGCTTAGATCCCCTCAAAACAATGCTTATAGTAATGAGTGGTGCGGATAATGCAGGTGGACTTGTGCTTGCTGCTTCGCCAATGGCAAGAAAAGTCCTGGGAATTTCTAATGTGACTCGTAAAGATGAAGTGCCTGATCACCCAGAACTGCTTATTGTTCCACCAAGAATGAATTTATATATGAAGAGAAATAGTGAAATTAATAATCTACTCAAACGGTTTGTGGCAGATGAAGACCATTCTGTTTTTAGTGTGGATGAAAGCTTCATTGATATAACTGCTTCTCTGAAGTATTTTAATTGTGATACTGCTTATCGATTGGCCAAAATTATTCAACGTGTCATTTATAACCATATGGGGCTGTACGTCACGATTGGCATTGGAGATAACCCATTGTTAGCCAAGCTGGCCCTAGATAACGAAGCAAAAAATACGCCAGGTTTTGTTGCAGAATGGCGATATGAAGATGTACAAGAAAAAGTTTGGGCTATCTCCCCTATCACTGAATTTTGCGGGATTGGCAAGCGTATGGCAGCTCGTTTAAAGATGTCAGGAATTGAGTCGATTTATGATTTAGCACATGCAGATCCCTATCTATTAAAACACCGCTTTGGTGTCATGGGATTACAACTGTTCGCACATGCTTGGGGCATTGATCGTAGTTTTTTAGGAGAAAAAAGGCAGGTGGCCAAAGAAAAATCATTCGGTAATAGTCAAGTATTACCTAGAGACTATGCTCGAAAGGATCAAATTGAATTAGTGCTGAAGGAACTTTCAGACCAGATAGCAACCAGGTTGAGAAATTCAAATTGTCAAACTGAATGTGTTTCAATTTTTGTTGGTTATTCTAAAGGACAAGTTGATGGACTTGGGCAGGTCTCATTGGCGAAAACAGCTTAAAATCGCTCGTAGCAACAACACAAAAGTGTTAACTGAACATGTTTTGAAGCTTTTTCGAGAAAACTATGTTTCTGGAATAGACATTCGTAATTTAGGCGTTTCCTTTGGAAAGCTGGTTTGGGATACTACCCTTCAGTTAGATCTCTTTTCTGTTCCTGAAGAACAAATTGTAGATAATCAGTTGGATTATTTGATTGATAAAATACGTCAAAAATTTGGTTTTAAAGCATTGATTCATGCTTCTTCTCTTTTAGATGGAGCAACAGCTGTGAATCGTTCGGGCTTAGTTGGTGGTCATGCAGGTGGTAACGTCGGTCTTGGAGGTTAACAAATGAAGAAAACTAAAAAGAAATTTACACCTTATAATGATTATATAGATCGCCCATTTCAGTTGAAATGGCCAACTGCATTTCCTCTAAGTAAATAGCCCTAGAAGGGCTCGCTACTTGCTGCTCCCTTTAAGGGAGCTTTTTTAGAAACCGCCAACCGCTACCTTTCTATTCTTATCTAGTTGTTACTTCTTAAATGGATCTTTATACTCTCTTTTGTTTATACTATCCCTTACTCGATCTTCTGCTTCTTGTTCTCGTATATACTTAGCTATCGTTTTTTGGTTCAGTCCTACAGTGCTCACATAATAGCCTTTTGACCAAAAGGATCGATTTCCATAATTGTATTTTAAATTCGCATGACGTTCATGAATGATTACTGCACTTCTTTCTTTTAAGAAACCCATAAAACCTGATACACTCAACACTCAACTTCGGTGGAATTCTTACCAACATATGGATATGGTCGGGCATTGCATGCGCTTCAATGATTTCGATTTCTTTCATTTCACACAATTTTCTCAGTATTTTTCCAATATCCTGCCTTAACTGACCATAGATTACTTTTCTTCTATATTTTGGTGTAAACACAAGATGATACTTACAATTCCAACGAGTATGTGCTAAACTTTTATCGTCGTTCGACATTCAAAAACTCCTTTCGATTTGATAACGGTTGGTAGCCTTTATCTATTATAGCGAAAGGAGTTTTTATCGCTAAAGCTCTGACCTCCACGCGCAGTACGCGTGGTTTTTTTGTCGAAATCTCTTTAGAGATTTCAACTGATTATAGAAATGCGGTGATATTTTGAAACCATTACTATATAACTATTACATTGATTACACTAAGAAAGATAAAACAAGGCTAATTATTTTATGTTTACTCCATGAATTAAGAGTTATCTCAGTTCAACAATTAATTGACTTTTTCCAAATTGAACGGTTATCAGCAGAAAGCACAGTTTATAAGCACTTAAATTTATTAAAAACAGATGGATTAATTGCCCAATCAAAAAATGGAATGCACACGTTCTATTACCTAACAAAAGAAGGGCATAATTATATTGGCGGATACTACACCTTACCGAAAGTTCCTGAATACAATTTACAACACCACTTACAAATTAATGACTATTTGATAAAAATGCTGGAACTTTGTAATAACCACCCGCACTTTAAAGCGGTAGTGTCAGAACGTCGCAAAGTATATGAAGTAAAGGACGAGAAGTAGAGTGGCAATTTGAAATAGAATTAACACTAAAGACAAAACGACGTTATAGTCAGGGTGTGTTTCCAAAATACATTAAACATTTAAAAAATTATGAAGATGCACGCTTAATTTATGTAACACCTAGTTCAATCATTAAAGAAGAACTTGATATGTTTAAAGAATATTTTATTGACAAAGAAGGGGACGAGTACAAAGAAGTGTTTGATCGATTGCATGTTTTTTCAGCTGAAGAATTTGAACCAAACATGAAAAAACTAATAGAAGAAGATACGTTTATTAACTGATAGTCGTATCATTTATTCATATAAAAAATTGTTAGAAAAGAAGCGTTTCTTCTTTCAGAAGAACACCAATAAAGGAAAGGACACCTCACACCAGGTTGAAAACTTCGAGGCTTTTCATTCAGGTTACCAGGAAGGCTTACAGTTTAAGAGTAAAGAGTTAATCAACTAATGAATTTATAAATGGAGGAAATTATATGCCTGATTTGGACTCCTACTTAGAAAAATTTGAAAAATATCAGAAGGAGCAAGAAGAATTAAATAAAATTTTTGATCCGGACGATAGGAGGTGCAGAGTTTGTGGATGTACTCAATTTAATGCATGTCCAGGGGGCTGTTATTGGATTGAAGAAGACTTATGTAGTCAATGTGTCGAATAATAATAAAATAGCCAGTCGTTTTCCGCCGACTGGCTAAAGAGATAGATTTGTAAAGAAGTGATTTGTGCTTCCTACAATCATTTTATAACATATAAAAAAATAATTTCAATAGTGGTTCTCTTTTTGCTCCAGCAAAAAATGAAACCGGTTGCAATTGTTTGAGATGAGAGGTAAACTATATTTGCAAGTATTAATGAAAGGGGTTATATATTTATGATAACTTAAATCAGGTTTTTGTATAACAATATAATCATTAACAATTAAAAGTTGGGGGTAATAAAATGTTAAAAAAATCAAAAACAATCTGCTTTTTCGCAATGCTGGCTCTTGCTCTATTTCCTTTTATAAGTACTGGTAGTTCGGTGTATGCTAGCGAATCTTATAATCAAAAAGTAAATGAAATAGAAAAAGTAGTCGACAATCAACTGAAGAAAATGGAAAATATGACACCTGCTGAAAAATTGGATGAAGTAAATCGCCTTTTAAGCCAATATGAAGGAGCCACAGTCAATTTTGCTGATGCTATCAGTCCGGATATGCCTGTTTTAAGAAATGCACGACCTTCTACAGAGCTTAGAATAGTTAATGGGGGATTGAATTTCTATGCTTATAATCAGGCAGGGATTAATAAGTTGGCTGATTTGTTTGCTAAATTAGGATTAATGGAAGGGGCTTCAGGTGGTTCCGGGGGTATTGCTGCTGCAATTGCTGGCGCTATGGGTATTGCAACTGGAGCAACTGCGGGATTAGCTGCAGTCGTTGTAGCATTAGGATCTTATGCTTCTTATCGTTTTGCTACTGCTAATGGTATTATGAGAGATCATGAAAAAGATGGAGATACTAAAGCTGGAGCGAGAATTACGATAACGGAAACTTTAGATATTACAAATATGGGAATCAACGCATATGCATAAAAAATTAAGAAACATTTTATTTATTATTTTAATAATAGCTCTAGTTATTTTTATGTATATTTTTACTAATCAATCAAAATATTATAGTCCATTAATTTTTTATGTGTCTGTACCTATTTTGAGCTATTTTATTGGAAAAGATAGTAAGTAGATTGGTGCTTACATCTTACATTGATTTAATATCTATATTTAAGCAGGTATCAGAATGATTTTTACAGAAATCCTATGCGTTACTAATAAAGAAATTAACACATATAATAAGAAGCAGGATACTACTTTTCTAGTCTTAATAACTATACTTGCTTTTTTCTCTTTTTTATAACTTATTAGAGAGAGGGATGTAGTAGATTGGTTTTTTAAATTTTTTCACCAATTATCAGTTATTTTGTCTTGGAAAATAACAAATAAGTTATTGCCCACAGTAACAGATTAGCTATGTTATTGTGGGCAATAGGTTTGACATTATGCAAAAAGGGCGTGTTTTTTTGAAAAATAAAATGTTTATATCTTTAAGCTGTATAATTAGTTTTTTATTTATTTTTGACACAAAAGCTAGTGCAGACTCTAACCAGCCAATTGCACCTGAAGTAGAAACTACAATAATTCAAGAGTTTAATGAACCCTACCAAAAAAAATTTACCATGCAAGCAACACCAGAATCGGTAATTGAAGCACTAAATTTTGTAGAAAAATCAACGGATAGAAAAGTCAACCACTTACTTAAATATGTTTATCCTTACTACACAGAAAGTCAGTTAAAATCCGTTACAGCTAATTTAGAACAAGCAAATGAATTTCTGCATAGCCAAAATTACAACACTAAAATAGTAAATGGAAGTTTAGACACAAATCTATTGAAAGTAGAGTTATCTAATAAACGTCCGGTGATTGCCTTTCTGACAGCTAACGGTGATTATTGGATTGAGCAAGAAACGGCAGTTCTTGTTTATGGGTATCAAAAAATTTCATTTCCAAATCAGCCATCAATGATCATGTATATGTATAAAAGCTTAAATCATGGTAAAGGATTTATTAATGATGCAACCAAAAATGAAATTTTCTTACTAATGAATGAAAGTACAATAGATCCGTCAGCAAATGTTACATTTAAGTGGGATAAAACTTTATATGGTTTTTATAAATAAAGAGGGGTAAAAATGAAAACATTAAAAAGAATTAAACTATTAATATTTCTATTAGGGTTGCTTATTTTAGGGATTGTTGGTTTTCCACGAAATTCAGAAGCCACGTCACTATACGTAAAGACAGAGAAGATTCCTGTAGAAATAACAACTTTAGCTTCGCAACATTGGGAAGAATATTTAACTAACATGATTTATCCTGAAAATGGAAGTGTCTCTGATTACTATCTAGGAAAACCTTTTACAATTAGTTATCCAGAAAGTATTAAGTATAATTTCCCTATTATTAGTAATCAGGAAAAAAGAATTGCGTATATGCTTCAGCTAGATTCGTCTGATGGCTTGAATGCTGATAGTTTTATTTTATCGAAAATGTTGGCGACTAAATTAGAAGAATTAAGTAACACACTTGCAACGGATCAAAGCCTACCTATTGCTTTATTTGGAGTTAGTCAAAATATTTTTTATGATTACCAAGGGCAGAAAAAGCCGTTACTGTATGTAGACTCTCTTGCGAGTTCTCCAACAAATACAGGTAGTATTGATTCTGTTGTCTATGATATAACTGAAGCAAGTGCAAAACCTAATTTACGCGTGAAACGAGCTTCTGTTGAATTTGAAAGTAATGTGTTACCTTGGACGGTATATGAAACACAAGGAGAAAAACCATGGTGTGAATATTATGCATTAGCTGCTGTTATAAATAATCAAGCAAATGCAGAGATTACTTCAGCAAAAAAAATAATTGATCAATCTTTTCCAAATGCAACAGAAGAGGAAAAATCTTCTATTGATTGGGTTATTAATACTAGTATAGGACCTGCGATAAATTATGTAAAAAAAGCATTCAACAAAAATATTAGGTTTGAAACGAATACTATTACTTTTGACAAAATAAAAAATGAAATAGACAACAATCGTCCAATTATAACGGATTTAAAATCAGACACAGCCAATGGACATGCCATTGTATTGATGGGTTATACTGCAGCTAAACCTGGGGCTATGGGACCGTATAATCCTTTCTATCATTATTGGAATCCATGGTGGGAAGATACGTTTATTGTTTCTAGTAAATCGCCATACATGACGTTAGGTCCCTACCAATATGAATGGTATAGGACATGGTATAATTTTCAACAAGGTAACTATGTCGAAGAGAATGAAAACCCAATGACAATAACTGAAATCAACAAAACAATGATGGTAAATACAAATACGGAAACGATTAATACTCTTCCGGCAGGGCGACTCGGATCTGAAAGAATAAATACTTCAGGAAAGTTTGCAGGATGGGTAGTTACTGCGACACAAGAAGCTGCACCGTATGTTTATTGTGATGAACTGCGAGGATGGGTTGATAAAAAAGCATTAACTGAAGTGATAGCGACAAATGTTCAAGCAAAGATTGAAAAAAGTGGATATTCCATTGATTACATTCCCTGGCAAGCGGGAATTCAACATATTGGCTATACAAAAGATCATATTAATCAGTCAGTTATCATAAACGCTCGGAGTGGATCATATTATTTTGTGCCTAATTTAGGATGGATTGACAAAAAAGCTTTTAATGTAAATGTTCAAAGGCAAGTAGATGCAATTAAGAGTACAAATGTTACAACCAATAAAAAATGGATAATGAGAGAGAAAAGAAATCATTTAACAGTTTTAGATACTAACATGACTATTGATACATTGCCTTGGGGGCAAAAAGGGTTTAAGAATATTGGAAGAGCTAATAGCTATGCAAATAACTATGTAAGTATTACTCAAGATGCAGGTTCTTATTTTTATAGTCCAGATTTAAGAGGTTGGATAGACAAAAAGAGTTTGAGTACAAATTAATTATTCATATTAATTAAAGATAATAAAAGACCAACAGGGTATACCCGGTTGATACTTTTCTATGTTCAAATTGTTGCTAAGTAAGTAGTAGGTCATTCAAGTTGAGCATACTTTAATTTAGGGAATAATAGTGATATTCAAATAAATTGCTACTATCTTAAAGTTATTATGTCTATTGCTCATAATGTTGTTTTTAAGGTGGTTTTTATAATTTGAAAAAATTTCTTAATTTGTGTATATTCTATGTAATTAGGGTTAAAAACAAAATAAAATATAATTTCAAGGAGGAAGAAATGATAAAAAAAATACTTTTCGGAGTAGTATGTATTTTTGCGTTTGGGGGAATGGCAATCACTGCATTTGCAGATGATACTCTGCCTATCTATGGTTCACGTATTTGGTTTGATTTAAATGGCAATGGAATACAAGACCAAAATGAACCGTCAGCACCTGCTATTCATTTTGATAAACTAGCCTTTACAAATAAGGATTTAACGGTAGGATTTGATTATCCAGGAAATAATCATTTGAATGCTGGATCTACTACAACCCCTATTAATTCTGCTACAGCTGTTATTGAGCCTAAGTCAGCATGGGTAAAGCAGAATTTAAATAAAGATTGGTCGGAAATAACAGATAAAGCTATGGAAACAGATGATTGGACGGAGTACGAAAGTGTTTCAAAGCAATTTTCTGATGCTAATCCGCTTATGGATAATGCAGAAGTACCATACAGAACAGGTTTTGGGAACCTAAATTTAGCTAACTGGATTGCTCAAAATGTACCCGAAGATAGCTCATACATTAATTACATTTACATTAATCCTAGTCAACTACCAAAATGGTTAACTATTACTGAATCCAATAAAGCAAGTATTGTTAATAGTTCACAATTTTCAGCAGATGGTTTCTATTACTTTGATAATAAAGCTCCTCTCCAAACAGTCAGTGGTTACTACAATTTAGATGGAACATTTACTGAAAGTAATGATACTCAAAATCCGTATGTTCACAGTTATGCAATAGCAAATCTAGGATTAATTCCTCATGCTTCTATAAAACTTGATATGACAACAGAACAAAAAATAAGTAATCCAAATAAAGAAATTACTGTAACCTACACAGTTAAAAATGATGGTACGAGTGATCTTGAAAACATAACTTTATCCGATATCGATTTTCCAGCATTTAATTTGAAAAGTGGAGAAGAAAAGACTTTTAGTGTGGCACAAATACCTAATCAGCAAGGAATTATAAATACAACTGTGCAAGGAGATCTTAATTATTACTATGATCAAGTTTACTTAAACCCCGATACAGGAGAGACTTCAACCACTCCACAAAAACCCATGCATCTATTGACAGTTACTGATGATAAACAGGTAACGGTGACTTACCCGACTACAAAACAGTCAACAATAACAGTTCGTTATATGGATGAAGAGGGAAATCAATTAATTGATCCTATTACTAAGACAGATATTGTAGGTAAGGAGTATTCTACTGAGCAAAAAACATTTGACGGTTATCAATTTGAAAAGTTAACAGGAAATGCTTCTGGTGTATTTACAGAGAGTGATCAAGAGATCGTTTATGTATATAAGAAAATTGTAACTCCTCCTGTAAAACAATCAACGATAACAGTTCGTTATATGGATGAAGAGGGAAATCAATTAATTGATCCTATTACTAAGACAGATATTGTAGGTAAGGAGTATTCTACTGAGCAAAAAACATTTGACGGTTATCAATTTGAAAAGTTAACGGGAAATGCTTCTGGTGTATTTACAGAGAGTGATCAAGAGATCGTTTACGTATATAAAAAAATTGATGTGTTAAAAGAAGAGAATAAAGGTCAAATTAACAAAACATCGAATACTGAATTTAAAGAAGCAAGCAAGTCAAATGATAAAGTTAAAATGGATAATGCTTCTACAGAAAAAAAGATTGATAAATCTTTGCCTAGAACAGGATTTAATAATAATTTAGTATTAAATACATTGGGCTTGGCTTTGCTTGTAGTTAGTTTTGTTGGCTTTACTGTTGTATTTGTTATTAAAAGGCTAAAGCAAGACAAATAAGGGATTAATAATTTTTTTAATTACAAAAAACGTAATGGTGCCCCAAGTATTAGATACCATGTCTAATTATTTGGGGTATTTTTTTACGACTATACAAAAAAATCCAATACTAATTCTAGAACATTGAATATCAAGGTAGTGCTATACTCTTCAAAAAATTCGATTTTTTAAATTAGTTCTTATCTACTTAATTGACAATAGAGGTATGATTTTTAAAAAAAATTTCTAGTTCTGTTGCGTATTGGGACAAACCAGTAAGTGTTAAAACTGTGTAGATAGCTGTTAATTCTTCCATAGGAATCTGCTTGTTTTGTCTGGCTAATAGCAATAAAGTAAAGTAGTGACCAAGAGTTTTTTGAAAAAAATTCTCTGGAAAAGAGGTTTCTCTATTGATGAATTCAAGATAGTTAGAAGCTAAATTATCTTGATTTGATTCAATACATATACTAATAAAGTTTAAGAGAATTGTTAAAATAATACATCGATTAGAAAGCGTATAAGAAGTAAGTTCTTTTTTTAAGATACTGTTAATGAATAATTGATTACTTTCAATAGTATAAACTCGGAGTGCATTTCCATAAACAGATAATTTTAATTTATTCCAAGTTGGTAGCGTGAATAAATAGTTTTGTAATAATTGTTTAGTATCAGGAGACATAGAAATTAAACTATCAGAGAGCCCAGCAATTGATAAATCGAGGAGTGCTAAAAGTAATGCTGTTTGTTTTTTTGACATCACTTGATTATGATCAACCAATTTTTTTAAGCGGTGTAATTTAGGTATATCTTGTTTTAAGTGAGCCTCACTCCATGCTAAATGAATTAATTGTTCATAAGAGATGTCTGTGGCACCTTTTTTTTCAAGTGAAATAAAAAAATCTATTACATCGATTTTGTTTTGTTTCAAAATAGAGAGTAAATCCTCAGCTGCAATCTTATGATACCCCTTTTCAACCTTGGCATAATAGAAAGTTGAAAGAATGGGTTGGCACATTTCACTTTGTGTTAGGCCCCGATTTTTTCGTTCGATTTTCAGTTGTTTTCCAATAGTGTTCATAAAGTTCCTCCTTTTTAGTCAAATACGACAATTTCCTTGTTGTTTTTTCCTTTTTTCTCATAATAACTGCTAGGAGGGGGAGAAATCAAATGAATGTTTTCAGAAAAAATAAAATTTTTCGTCAACTCTCGTTGGCAAATGTTTTATCTATTGCAGGAGATTCGTTATTTTATTTGGCACTAGTTACGTACGCTAGTCAGTTAAAACAATATTCTCTAATTATTTCTATTATTGCTTTATTAGAAACACTACCTAATTTACTAGAAAGTCTTTCAGGTTACTTTTCAGATCAGACAAAGTATCGTTTTCAATGGCTTATAGTGAGTGGGTTTATTCGTGGGATACTATATTGTTTTGTAGGTATTTTGTTTGCCAGTTCATGGCAAGCATGGCTTATTATCTGTGTGACAATTAGTATTAATTTTGTGTCTGATTGTTTTGGAACATTCAGCAACAGTTTAAGAATTCCGATTATTCGTAGAATTTGTACAAATGACGAGTTAGAGGAAGCGTTGGGCTTAACTAACAGTTTTGGTCAAATCATTCGTTTTATTGCACAATTTTTAGGGGCGGCACTGCTAGCACTTGTTTCATACTCTGGACTAGCGTATCTTAATGCAATAAGTTTTTTCTTAGTCAGTGTGATTTTTTTGTTTATTCAAAAATCTATGGATACCTCTTCTGTTGCAACAAATGAAGAAGATGGCGCAAGGAAGCAAATAGAAAGACAATCGTATTGGCATTCTTTGAAAAAGGCAATCAATCAAATCAGATATCAACCCAAGCTATTTCAAATGGTTTTTCAAGTGGGAATTATCAATGGCTTATTGGCTGCATTTTTACCGTTATTACAAATCATATTTGTAGAAAATACAAAAATGATCCTTGGTAACTATAGCTTTACCGTTGCGTTAACTGGAGCAGTACTAACACTTTCTTTAGCCATGGGGAGTCTGTTTGGAGTACCTTTATTTAAAAAAGTTCAGTTAGCTACTGTTGTTTTATGCTTGAATCTTTTTATTATCATTTTTCTAATTAGTTGTTTTTATGAGAATTTTGTTGTTATTTTGAGTGGATTGGCCATTATTGGCTTTTTGGTTGGTGTAAGTACGCCCAAATTGTCTGGCTGGTTAATGACTTCTGTAGATTCCCAACAATTAGCTATTTCTGTTGGGTTAATTAATTCTATCTTGGTGATGATGGCGCCATTGGTTATGAGTATTTTTTCTTTGATTTCTAGTTTTCATAGAATACAGGCTTTGATTATTTATTTATTGTTATTAAGTGGTGGTTGTTTAATGCTATCTTATATAACTAACAGAAAATGAACTTTCTCGGCTAACCGTATACAAAATAAAAAAACGATTCGTTTTTATGTCCATATATCCCCTATTATTAAGGCAAATAGTATGATGAGCTTGTTAAATTGTAGGATATCCATCAAATAAATTTGAGGAATAATGCTAAATAAATAGAGGCAACAAGATACATATTACATATTGTTTATGTAGTATAATCTTGTTGCTTTTTTAATAACTAATTCTAAATTATCACTCAATTCTTTTATCAATAATTGAACGTAAGACTTTTTCTCTTAAATCCAATGAATTAATCTTGTTATTTTGTTCATATTCATGTACTAACAAATCACAAATATAAAGTTGTGAAATTTTTCCAGCTAAAGAACCACCATTTAAAAATTCTTCGATTGCTGTTTGTAAAACTAAATCTGCAGATTTTCCTATCGGTGAATGAATATAATTCGTTATAGCAAGTATTTTTGCTCCATTATTTTTTGCAATTTTTAATGAGTCATAAGTATCTTTTGTTTTTCCAGATAAAGAAAAGATAATAACTAAATCGCTATCTGTTAACAAAGAAGCAACTTGAGCTTGATAATGAGGATCTAATACAGCTTTAGCTTGTATTCCTACCCTCAAAAACATACTTTCCAAATCAAGACTAGTATTTCCACTAGATCCTACACCAAAAATATATAGGCTGCTTGCTTGATTAATAAGTTGGATTGCTTTTGTTAATTTTTCTTCATTAATTAAACAAGAAGTAGACTGAAGTACTTCAATCAAACTTTTAGCAACTTCATCGTGGTATTTACCACTAGATGGTTGTTCTTTTTTTTTGCTAAAATCTTCTTTAGCAATTTCAATTTTTAGATCAGAAAAACCAGAAAATCCAAGTTTTTGACAAAAGCGAATGATTGTTGCATCGCCAACATTCGCTTTTGTTTTAATATCATTCATAGTACTGTAAATAATAGATTCTCCAGAGTTAAGAATAAAATCAGCAACTTTTCGTTCCGATTTTGTTAATAAGGGATAATGTTCATTAATTAAATAAATGTAATTCATAAAATCTCCTCTAGAATGTAATTTTTGTTTATTATACACTATAAAAATTAAAAAACTCCAAAATTCTCCATTTTTCTTGACAACAATGTAAGCGGATGCTAAACTTTTTTTGGAGTAAAAATCCTAAAAAATATAAAAGTGGAGGTTTGTGGAGTTTGAACAAAGCAAAATTCTTAGAAGTAATTTCAGGCGGTTTAATTGTTTCATGTCAGGCGCTACCTGGTGAACCATTTTATACAGAGGAAGGAGGTTTAATGCCATATTTTGCATTAGCAGCTAAAAATGCTGGAGCTGTTGGTATACGTGCAAATTCTGTTCGAGATATTAAGGAAATCAAAGAGAAAGTTTCTTTACCGATTATTGGCATAATAAAAAGAGATTATCCTCCTGAAGAGCCATTTATTACAGCAACTATGAGAGAAGTAGATGAATTAGTTGCAATTGGTGTGGAGGTAATTGCTTTGGACTGTACTTTACGTAAACGTCATGACGGATTATCTATTAATACTTTTATAGAAAAAGTAAAGAAAAAGTATCCTCAACAATTATTAATGGCTGATATTTCTACTTTTGAGGAAGGAAAGAATGCTTATCAAGCTGGTGTGGATTTTGTTGGTACAACCTTAAGTGGCTATACAAAGGAGAGCAAAAAACAAAATGGCCCAGATATGAAATTAATTAAACAATTAGTACAAGAAAATATTTGTGTTATTGCTGAAGGGAAAATTCATACACCTGAACAAGCAAGACAAATTAAAAAGCTGGGTGTTGCAGGAATTGTCGTTGGTGGTGCAATTACACGACCACAAGAAATTGCTAAAAGATTTGTCGATGCATTGAATAAGGAGGAAAAAGATGTTTAAGAAGTTTTCACAATTAGGTCGCGCATTTATGTTACCGATTGCAATCTTACCAGTAGCAGGTTTACTTTTAGGCCTTGGTGGTGCTTTAACAAATGAAAGTGCAATGAATGCGTATCCAATTTTAGAACAGCCATGGATCCATACAGTATTAAGTATTATGAGTTATGCAGGAAATGCTGTCTTTACTAATTTAGCATTGATTTTTGCTATAGGTATTGCTGTAGGGTTAGCAAATGGGGATAAAGGAACAGCAGGTCTAGCCGGTGGAGTATCTTACTTAGTGTATACAGCAACGATCAGCGGCTTTCTTGCGTTATTTTCTGCTAAAGATGCAACTCTTGATACTGGTGTTGTCGGATCTATTGTAATTGGCGGAACTGTTGCATTTCTACACAATCGATATCGGAAAATTGAACTACCGCAATTTTTGGGCTTTTTTGGCGGATCGCGTTTTATTCCAATCATTTCTAGTTTAGCGGCAATTATTATCGGTTCTTTCTTTTATTTAATTTGGCCACCAATTCAAAATGGATTAGCAGTAGTTGGAGAACATATTGCACAAATGGGAAGTCTAGGTACTTTTTTGTATGGATTTTTACTTCGTTTGACTGGCGCAGTAGGATTACATCATACTATTTATCCACTTTTTTGGTATACGTCTTTAGGAGGTACAGAAAGTGTAGCTGGAGTTACTGTTTCTGGTGCACAAAATATTTTCTTTGCGCAACTAGCTGATCCAAACCATACAGGACTATTTACTTATGGTACTCGTTTCTTTGCAGGTAGATTCGCGACAATGATGTTTGGTTTACCAGCAGCTTGTTATGCTATGTATCGTGCTATACCTAAACAAAATCGTAAAAAGAATGGTGGACTTTATTTTAGTGGTGGCTTGACTTCATTTTTAACAGGGATTACTGAACCAGTTGAATATATGTTTTTATTTGTAGCCCCATGGTTATATATAATTCATGCATTCTTAGATGGTCTATCTTTTTATTTTGCTGATATTTTAAATATCCGAGTAGGAAATTCATTTTCTGGTGGATTAATTGATTTCTTATTATTTGGTGTACTCCAAGGAAACGATAAGACAAATTGGCTGAAATTAATTCCTTTCGGAATTGCTTGGGCAATTGTTTATTTCTGCGTATTTACTTTCTTCATTAAGAAATTTAAAGTAGCTATTCCTGGAATGGGAGAAGAGTTGCCAACGACTGCTGAAAATAAATTAAATAAAAAAACATCATTAAATGATGAAGCTCAAATAATCATTAAAGCTCTTGGTAGTAAAACCAATATTGAATCCGTTGAAGCTTGTGCTACTCGTTTACGTGTAGCTGTTGTAGATGGCCGAATGGTTGACAAAGAAACTATTAAACAACTAGGTGCTACTGCTGTTTTTGAAGTGAATGGTGGTATTCAGGCAGTTTTTGGCGGTAAAGCTGATTTACTTAGTCAAGAAATTAATCAAATTTTAGAAATTGAGAATTAGGAGATATCTTATGTTTAATCTATTTAAAAATAAAAAACAAGAAGGAATTTCCATTACTGCTCCTTGTTCAGGGAGGATTATTCCTATTTCAGAAGTAAATGATCCAATATTTTCAAAAAAAGTACTTGGAGAAGGATTTGCAGTTGTTCCCGAAGGTAACAAAATATATGCTCCTTTGACTGGACGAATTGAAGCTGTTTTTCCAACAAAGCATGCAATTAGTATAAAAAGCGATGCAGATATTGAGTATTTAATTCATATTGGTATAGATACAGTTGAATTGGAGGGTAAACCTTTTTCAATTTTTGTTAATGCAGGAGAGAAGGTTACTACCGAAACATTATTAGCCGAAGTTGATTTTGATCAAATTAAACAAGCAGGAAAAGATCCATCTGTCATAGTTGTTTTTACTAAACCTGAACAAGTTAATGAAGTCATCTTAAATAGTTATACAACTATATATGGTGATTCATGTGGTAAAATTATACTTTGACGTAGAGTTAAGTATGTTATCGGATTAAATTTAAATGAATAAAAGGTGATTATAGACTGTGAGTTATAGAATTTAAGTAAATTATATTAACAAAACACCCTACTATTATATAAATCAGTAGGGTGCTTTCTACTTATCGGAACTTTAGTATATTCAAAAATATTAACACAAGAAAATCTTTTTTTGATTTTCTTGTGTTAGAATATGCAATTTTAACTTTTACGATTTTGTGATAATTTTGAATAAATCAATTAGGAATAGAAGTAAAAAATACAAATTAAGAATTATACTATTACAATAAAAGTTTAAACTTACTGTATCAGTATGCACAATTTATTTTTACTGAAAAGTCATAGTTAAGTTACTGTGAATTTTGTTGAGTATATTACATAGAATAACAGATAAATTAGTTGTGGATTCTTTTATTTAAGTATTTGGAAAAGAGCGGACTGGATTAGAGGGTGTTTTTTCACACTAATCAAGACTTACATAACAAATGGATTTAATTATTTCAATCACCAATAAATCAAAACAAAACTTGGCTGCAATTTTGTTCAATATAAGTGAACGGTTAATTGTATAAAAATACCAAATATATTTCTATAAAAGATATTCGGCCTAGCTTTTGGGTTTCAATACAAAGTGTGGAATCTTTTTTTTAATATCCAGCTACCTAGTAAACAGGACAAAGGTAAAATTAAAATTCCTGCACAACCAGTTAAAATACTTACTAATAGTTCCCCTACAAAAATTTTAGAATTAATTAATTCTAAAAATGAATAGTTTAAATCCTGTAAGTAAATTACTAATGCAAAATTAGATGCTATAAAAGCAAATAAGAGAGTGTATATAGTCGAATTTAATACCTCAATTACTACGTTAAAACTAGAATTAAATAGTTCTTTAAAAGTTAAATCTGGGTTCTTCGTATATATTTCGTAAGTAGAACTACAAATAGCCATACTTCCGTCAATAACGGCACCAGAAAAACTAATTAAAATAATTGAGACGTTTAGTTCAGAAAAAGGGATATCAACATTTAAATCAAAATTAGCTAATTCAATTAATTCTTCAGAAGAAAATCCTTGTGTCTTAAGAGCAGTGATTAATGGTAGTGACACAATAGTAAAAGTAACTAAAAAAAATATAACACAGATAAAAGCCAATTTTGTTTTAGCATTACGTCCATTTATCCAATAAAGAATTACTATCGTCATTAGTAAAAAAGATACAAAGGTTACCAAATATACAGAAATATGAAGCGATATAGCTATTAGATAGCCAATAAAAATGACTATATTCAAAAATAATCCTGAAATAAAGTAGAAAGAATTATTTTTAAATATGATAATTGAAATAAAGATAAAAATAATGACTAATAAACTAATTACATTCATCTGTTTTCCCCTTCTTTTTTTATTTTTTTAAATAAAAGAAAAAATAGAAATGAACTTGGGATAGTGAACAAGATGGCAAGTCCTCCACATAAAATTCTCATTATTTCCAATGAAAGATGCATTTTGAATGTCTCAACAAAATCCCATCCATTAGCTAAATAGAAAATAAAAAAAGGCGTTGCACTACTTAGATAGGCAAATAACAAAACATTAATCATCGAAGTAGTGGTATCTGAAGCGATATTCTTTCCTGATTCTATTAATTCTTTTGTATTTATCTCAGGAGTATGTCTTACAAGTTGATCTAAACTTGAAATTATAACAACAACATTGTCTAGTGCTGCTCCAATTCCTCCTAACATTAAGCTGGCAAGAAAAACAGTTCGATAAGGTCTAGTTAAAAATTGCATTTCTTCATAGCGCAGTCCTTGATCGTTTAATAATTTCATAGTAATTGTGGTAATAAAATAAGATAGAAAAACACTAAATATTGTTGCTAAAACCTTCCTTAAATCAATTTTTTTTAGTCCGTAGAGAGTACCAGTTGATATAATAATAGCAATTATTGTATAGATTGATATTAGCAATAGTAAGTTTATGGATCTGTTTCGCTGATTTATCCAAAGCAAGAAAAAAAGAAAGATTATATTGAATAAAATACCAACTAAAGAAAAAAATCCTTTTTTTCCAGCGATACCTAAGACTAATGAAACAAAACTAACTACTAAAATAAAAGTATAGCCATCTCTTTTTAGAGAAATAAATTCCCACTTTTTAGTGGAATTATCTAATAATATTTGATTATTTTTATTAAATACTGGATTGGTACTTTCATTTCCATTAAATTTTACTTTTACAACAACAGTTTTTTTTGTATTATTTACTAGTTTAACTGTTAGTAATTGTTCGCTGTCAATTATTTTTACTGATTTTACAATACCAACAGGTGTAGTATAAAAGTAACCGCTAAATCTTTGAATTAATAGACCACTAAAAATAATTACCAACAAGCTAAATAATGTAAATTTAAATTTTTTCATATAGTCCCTCATTTCTCTGTATGATTAATTAAAAAGTATATCTTTGGTTTTATCAAAATCAGTTTAAAGGATACCATAAATTTATAAAAAATATATGGTATGATTATCCATTTTTTGTTAAAAGTAATCAATAATATCTTAAAATTAATAAATTATGCTATATGCTAGACTAATTTATTATAGAAAGGTTATTGACAAATTAGACACAGCTTGATAGTATAAAGCAAACAAAACGTAATCATTACGATTTGCCCGCTTTATCTGTAATATTTCGCTATAAATAGTTTCAAATAGTATAGTTTGAATGCTCAAGTATTTCAGCAACTTTTATAACACAGGAGGTAATAAATATGGCTGTACCAGCGAGAAGAACATCGAAAACAAAAAAAAGATTGCGTCGAACACATGAAAAATTAAAATCACCTGAAATTTCGTTTGATGAGAATCTTGGTGATTATCGTAAAAGTCATCATGTATCTTTAAAAGGCTATTATGGTGGAAAAAAAGTGATGGATAAAAAATAGGAGGTAATAGTATTGAAGAAAATGAATATTATTTATCCACCACTTGTGGAACAGAGCTTTCAATTTTATCAAGATTATGAACAAGAAAGATATGATAAGTCTGAATTATACAGAATAATGGTTATGAAGAATATTATTAATGAAAATGGCACTCCAACAGAAGAGGCTCTTAAAAAAGGATTAGTTAAAGACTTTTATGAAGAATATGATTTATCTTTTGAAGAATTTTTAAAATTGTACCCGTTTTTTAATAATTATGACCCTGATTATTTCCAGAAAATAGATGGTTTTTGGGAAGTTCCCGTTTGTTTAAAAGAAGAATTAATATTATTACTGAATGATAAAGATTGTGCCTATGATGTACGGATTCAAATTCAACAATTTCTTGAAGAAAGGTGAGTAAAGACAAGATGTTCAGAAACAAATGGAAAAACAGTTCACTAATTAAAAATGTGTAAAAAGGGTCTGATGAAAAAAGGAGACATAATAGTTATTATCTTTTTAATAGCTATCTCTTTTTCTCCATATTTTATTTTTTTTCACAATAATCCATTTAACTCCAAAAGTTTTGACGACACTAAATATGCTGTGGTCAAGATAGATGGGAAAGAGATTGAGCGTATAAATTTAGATGATTCAAAAGAATTTATTAAAACATATTATCCATCAAAAGGGCAATATAATACTATAGAAGTTAAAAATGGGCACGTTCGTGTAAAAAAAGATAATAGTCCAGATCAAATTGCGGTGAAAACAGGATGGATATCAGAACCAGGGCAAACTAGTATCTGTATTCCTCACAGATTCATTTTAGAAATTGTTCAACAATATTCTAAGGATTATTATATTTACTAAAATCATTTTTTGGCATACATGCTAAAAAATGATTTTTTGTAAATATTTTATTGCATTAATATCAATATAGTTTAGTTTTATTTGGAAGAATGTAATAACAAATATGAGATGGGATTGTCCTTATTAAATAACATTTATAAATGTTATATTTTAAGTGAAAGTAATGATTTACAGTTAATTAAATGGAGGTTTTATGAATAACCTATTTATTTTTGTTTGCTTTTGTTTTATGTGGTTAATGATTTTTGGAGTAATTTTATACTATGTTGGTCTAGTTAATCACAGATATATACATCATACTTTAATTTTGGGTTTAGTAACTATTATTTCTGGTACTCTATGTTGGTTATTTGTAGGATACTCATTAAGTTTTTTTGGAAATATTCAATATAGTATCTTTTATAGCCCCTTAGCTTCTAGTGAAATTGTTTCTATACTGATACAATTACTTTTTTGCTTATATTCTGTAATTATGATAATTGGTTCAGTATTAGAAAGAGGTAATTGGAAATATATTGTGTTGTTTGTTCCTTTGTGGATTGTATTTGTTTATGCACCTATTTGCTTTTCGTTATGGGGACATGGAAATTGGCTAGGGAAAATGGGAGTACTGGATTATTCAGGCGGACTAGTAGTCCATACTACCGCTGGAATAGGAAGTCTTGTTTTAGCAATAACATCACCAATACGTTTAAAGAATTCATTGATATTTAAATCACAAGAAATGATAGCTTTTGTAGGAATGCTGTTTATTACCTTAGGATGGTTCGGATTTAATATGGCACCTTCTGGAAAAATCGGTGAAGAAGCCATTCAAGTTTGGTTAAATACACTTATTTCAATTTTAGGCGGTAGCATTAGCTGGACTTTTACCCAATGGATTTTAATAAAAAAAGTATCTATCTATTCTATAATGAATGGAATAATCGGCGGATTAGTAGGTAGTACTTGCTCGGTTGGATATGTATCTCCTGCATTTAGTTTATTAATTTCGGTAATTGTATGTACCCTTTGTCCAATTGTTATTCACATAATGCATCTAAGCATAGCAAATTTTGATGACGCTGCAGATTCTTTTGGGATGAATGCAGTGGGTGGAATTGCAGGATCGATTTTAACTGGTGTCATGGCAGAAAAAGGGGACTTTTTTCTTCAATTATTTGGGACTTTTTTAATCAGTATTTGGAGCCTTAGTTTAAGTCTTTTGATTCATTATTTATTGAAAAAAATAGTAAATGATTGTTATTCTCAATGTATTAAATAAAAAAATTAAAATTATTCCTAGTGTGTATGAATATCAAAATAATAGTCAATAATAACACTCAGGAAGAAATTTGAAGACTTTAAATTTTAGTGGAGGTAAATAATGGAAAATAAAGAAGTTATAATTATTGGAGCAGGCGCTGCTGGCGTAGGTATGGGGGTTGCTTTAAAAGATTTTGGCATAAATAATTTTGCTATTTTAGAGAGAAAGCAGGTAGGTAATAGTTTTATTAAATGGCCTGAGCAAACAAGATTTATCACTCCTTCTTTTACAAGTAATGGATTTGGGATGCCTGATTTAAATGCAATAGCAATTGATACATCTCCTTCATATACTTTAGGTAAGGAACGTTTATCTGGAAAAGATTATGCTAAATACCTACAATTAGTTTCAGAAGAATATAAGTTACCTATTAAGACAAATTGTAAAGTTCAATCTATTAAAAAAGAAAAAACTGGTTATTTGCTTGAAACAACAAAAGGATTTATTCATGCAGAATATGTAATTTTTGCGATGGGAGAGTTCTCTTTTCCAAATAAATCTAGTATTAAAGGTGCTTATAAGAATAGTTTACATTATGGCGAGATTAATTCTTGGATTGAAATTAAAGGGGATAAGCAGACGATTATCGGAGGAAATGAGAGTGCGATTGATGCAGCTATTGAATTAGCTAAATTAGGTAAACGAGTTACAATTTATACAGATACTTTGGGGTTAAATATAAGAGATGCTGACCCGAGCAAAAGGTTAGCACCACGCACAAGACAGAGATTTTTTGATTTACGTGTAAACCAAAAAAAATTAGATAGTATTAAAATATACACAACTACCAAAGTTAAAAAAATTGAAAAAAAGTCTACTAGTTATATATTGATTACAGAAAATGGGAAATCATTACCTGTAGAAAATATACCAATTCTTTGTACAGGTTTTAAAAATGGCACAAAATCTATTACTGCATCATTGTTTAAGTATAAGGAAAATGGAGAGGTTCTTTTAAATGATTTTGATGAATCGACAATAGCTAAAAATATTTTCTTAACCGGTCCAAATGTACGTAAAGGTAATACCATTTTTTGTTATATATATAAATTTCGCCAACGTTTTGCCGTAATCGCTAATGAAATTGCCCGACGAAAACATATTACTATTGACGAAAAAAAATTGTCATACTATAAAAATCAATCTTTTTATTTAGATGGTTGCTCTGGGTGTGAAGTAAGATGTAGTTGTTGACAAATAAGTAATTGTTACAACTTATTTTATAAATTAAAAGATTTTTAAATAATTTAAGTAATACTAATCAATGAAATTTGAATTTTGAAATAGTTATTTATTTTCATTTTAAATACGTCTTTTAATTAACATTAACCTATGATTGACTATAATAAAAAATAGGCTCTCTTTGTATAGAAAGTCTATTAAATTTTAATAATTTATTTAGTTGACAATAAGAATATACCTTCAGCAATTTTATTTTTAGTAATAGGAATTACTTCTGAATAACCTTTAGAGTTTGTTATAATAACCATTATTGTATCATAAAGGCCTGAATTTTTGATCATTGGGTTGTCCAATGTTCCAAGAACCTCCCCCTTTTTACTTTTTGATTGGCAACAAATTTTTTAGCGAATCATTTACTACTTAATGATACTGTATCAATACCAATATTAATCAGTAACATGTCCAGTTTCAAATAGAACTTGAACAATACCACATCTACTGGAGAATAAATAGTGTTTCTATTTGGCTTAATAGGAACTATTTTCTTATTGTTGATCCGTCTTGTGTTTGTATTGAAAAAGAAGAAATAATGAGGGATTTAAAATTAGCAAAAAAATTGGTAAAATGAACTAAGGTAACGATCGCACCCTCAATATAATAGTGTCGTGAATTTAAACCTCGATTTTTTTGCGGTTGTTACCTTTTTATTTTAGGGTGGAAAATAAATGTTCTCTTTATTTCTTTTTGTTATTTCGCAAGTGATAAACTCCTGTTAAGATAGTGGCTATATAAAAAAGGCAGATACTTAAGAAGAGTATATTCATGATTTCCTCCTAGTTTAAATGAAAGTCATGAATGATTGTACCAAGATTTTTTAGAGAAGTTAAGATTGAATAGAAAAGTAAATACGATAAAATTTTTATAGACTGTTACGTTGAAATGTTCTTCAGAGACTATTTCTTCCAATACCGCCTACTAGATAGGTGGTTTTAATCATTATTTTCGGAGGTTGTGTTTTGGCCAAAAAGTAAAGATTTAATGGATGTAGGTTCATTTGTGAGCCCATCTAGATAGAACGTTTCAGGACTTTAGTGAGGCATGAAACGATTCGATGCAAGCATTATCTGAAGGTGTCCCTTTTCGGGACCTACTCATGGTAATGCCTTTTTTTATTTGGTTCTGGTAGTCAAAAGAAGTATAAACAGAGCCCTGATCACTATGCAATAGACAATCCGTTGTTTGAGGCAATTGATCAAATGTATCCAGAACAAAATCCGTATCTTGCTTATCACCGATGGTATAGGCGATAAATTCACCATTGTATAAATCCATAATTGAAGACAAATACAATTGCTTTTTACCAAAAGGCAGATAAGTAATATCTGTTACCAATTTCTTTAAAGGAGCGTCTGAAGAAAATTACTTATTTAGCTTGTTCTCGACAACCGTGTAAGGTTGTCCCACTTTACTGCGTTTCTTCATTTTCACGCGACAATTCTAATGATATTTCCGCATAATCTTTTGTACGGTGTTTTTATTTACTTTGTATTCCTGATTAATCAACGCAGTAATCTTTCGATAGCCATATCGAAACTTATGCTGGAAGCAAAGTCGACGAACAGCTTCTTCAAGAGGCGTTAACTTTCCCAAGTCTTTTCGATGAGTCCAACGATAATAAGTAGCTCGCGAAATGCCGAAAAGTTGACACAATGCAGTAATGGGTAATTTTCCTTTCATTCTTTTAACTAATTCTACAAATACTTCTGGCTCCACGTTCTTTCCAATTCTTTGAACTTTTTAAGCACCTCAATGTGCATTTTTAAATAGTTATTTTCATTTTTAAGCTGCTGTTCATTTGATAGATTTTCTGGACCTTTTCCATAAGCATATTTTTTTCAACGGGTTGAATCAGACGATGATGATTCTCGCCATTACGATACCCCAACGCCACCATGTGTCAATTTGTGTTTTGTTTTTAATTCCTAATTCTTCCATAATCGTTTTTACAGGAATATTCTCTTTTTTCATCTGTATAGCCATTTCTTTGATGTAAATAGGATAAGATACTCAATTTCTCATTGAAAAAGCACCTCCTAGTTAAATTCATTTTAACGTGAATTCAACAAGAGGTGCTTTTTTTGTCTCAGTTTATTGGGTCAGTTCCCTATTTGTTTGGTCACTTTTATTTTAGCAAAGGTGTTCTTATTTTTATACAAAAAATAATCCAGATGTCAATCAATCTTATTAATTGTTATCTGGATTTTTCAAGCTCTTGTTGTACTAAATTTTATTTAATTTACCGAGTTTTAATTGTTCAATATTTAAAAATTTCTGTATTGAAAGTGAGATAGCTCCACTAATTACAGGATTCCATTCGATAGGGCTGTTAATAACTAATACGTCTTTTGTAAATTGATTGTTTAAATTTCTTTGGATTATGTTTATTATATCTGGAATTTTTTTTGTTAATGGACTATTGAAAATTACTAATTCAGGTGCATATAACATGATAGCATTATTAACACCAATAGATAAATAGTAGGCATATTGTTCAATCATTTTAACAACTTTTGATTCTTTGTTATTATATAGAATAGAAACTACATCTGAATTTATTTTATTGAGATTTTTCTCTTTCGAAATTTCGTGATAAATCACTTGTGTAGAGCAATATTTTTCTAAGCAACCATGATTTCCACAAGTACATTTTCTTCCATTGGGAAACAAAATAGTATGTCCTAATTGTCCAGCATAACCTTTATTACCAACATCTAGTTTACCATTTTTCACAAGTCCGACACCAATGCCACTATGAAGACTAATGGATGCTAAGTTTTCTATATCTGATGAAAAAGTATATTCACCCAACGCTGATAAATTAGCTTCATTTTGTAAGAATACTGGGAAGTTGTATTCTTGGTTTAACATTTCAACTAGGTTTATTTCAGCAAGATCATTGTAGGAAGTACTGATAATTTTATTATTTAGAACTTGACCTTGAAGAGCTATTGTCATACCTACTATGCCATAATGGGTATGAGGACAATCTGAAGTAAGCTGATTGAATACTTTATGAATTAAATCTCGGACATTTTTTTTGTTAACATAGGTATCAATAAGTTGAACCCTATGGATTTCTTTTCCATCTAAAGAAGCTAATGCGCCATCTATATAGTTATAGCCTAGATCAATTGCAATTACTAAGGCTGAAGAACTACCGTTAAAGGTCAGCATGATAGGTTTTCTTCCTCGATTTGTAGCTTCTCCGATCCTTTTTTCAATGATGAATCCATCGTTTATTAGTTTGTTTGTAATTGAAGAAACAGATGCTTTATTTAAAGAGGTGATCTTACTTAATTCGGCTCTAGATATTTCTCTATGTTTTATAATTTGATTAAGTATTTGAGCTTCATTTTGTTCTCTAATAGTGTATTTGCTGGAAATCATTTTTCTCTCCTTAAATTAGAATAAATTAGTTGTAATTAAAGTTTAAGATTCCTATTTGCTAAAAGCAAATTAATTTATCAAAAAAAATATAGCGTTTACAGTTGACATTTTACTGAGCCTGTTTTATAGTCTATTTATTAATTAGTTTAACGTGCTAACGAATAAATTTCAAGTCATTGATGCTTATTATCTTATGTTTATTTTTTTAGTTAATTAGTTTATCGTGAAAACAAATTAATCTATAACCTTTTGTTGACACAGAGAGAGCAAAAGGCGTGCGTATGAAAGCGTTTGTATTGTTGCGATTACTAGTATTGTTATCATATACAAACTAATTAAGAAGAAATTGAAAGTGGGTTGGAAGATGTGATTGAAGTTACACCAAAATCTTTTTCGAGAACTTTTGATGATGAATTATTGATTGTAGAAGCTTGGGGTGAAAATGCCGTTAGAGTCAGATCGTTTGTAGATATGAACTTTGAAAATAGACTTAATTCTTTAATTGGTGAGCCTGATGCTTTAGGTACAGTCATAATAAATCAAGACGAAAATAAGACAGAATTAATAAACGGGAAAATTAGAGTTGTGTTAGACCATCGGGACCGATTGACTTTTTATAATGAAAAAAATGAAGTGCTATTAAAAGAGTTTATCAGATTGAGAGCTGTCAAACATGATGACGGAAGTGAAGATGCAGGTACAATTGAAATAACTAAAGATTTTAATTCAACGCTGAAGTTGAAGTCTAGAGAATACCACTCTAATTTACAAGGTGGTTTTCAGGTTACAACTAGATTTGAATCTGAATCAAGTGAGAAGATTTTTGGAATGGGACAATATCAACAATCTTATCTTGATTTGAAGAATACAGTTCTAGAATTAGCTCAAAGAAACTCACAAGTATCTATACCATTCTATGTATCGAGTTTAGGATATGGATTTTTATGGAATAATCCAGGTATAGGAGAGGTATCATTTGCTAAAAACATGACTCGATGGAAAATGGCTTCTACTAATTATATTGACTATGTAGTAATTGCAGGTGATACCCCAAAAGAGATACTTCGAAATTATAGTGATTTAACTGGTAAAGTTCCTAAAATGCCTGAAAACTTATTGGGATTATGGCAAAGTAAACTACGCTATCGATCTCCAAATGAAGTAATGGATGTTGTAAAAAAATACTATGCTTTGGGAATAAAACTTTCAACTATAGCTATTGACTATTTCCATTGGCCTAAACAAGGTGAATATCGATTTGATGAAGAATATTGGCCTCAACCTGAACAATTTTTAAGAACATTAAGAGATGAATATAATGTAGAGCCAATTATTTCCATATGGCCTACTGTACAAACTGATGCAATGAATTTTAATGAATATCTAGAAAATGGTTACTTAGTGAAAGTAAATCGTGGCGTTAGATTAACAATGCAAATTCAAGGAAATACAATTTTTGTTGATATGACTAATGAGAAAGCACGAGAATATGTTTGGAACCTCATTAAAAAGAATTATGTTAACAAAGGAGTTAAATATTTTTGGCTAGATGTAGCTGAGCCTGGGTATTCTGTATATGATTTCGATAATTATCGATATAAAAAAGGAACCGATTTACAAATTGGGAATTTGTATCCAATCGATTATTTATCAATGATTTCTGAAGGTTTAGGAAATAATCAATCAGTTGTTACACTTGTAAGAGGTGGATGGGCAGGGGCACAACGCTATGGAGCTTTGTTATGGTCAGGAGATATTGATTCTAGCTTTGAAGCTTTTCGTAATCAAGTAAATACTGGATTAAACGTTGGGTTGGCTGGGTTACCTTGGTGGACAACAGATATTGGAGGATTTCATGGAGGAGATCCTAAAGATCCTGAGTTTAGAGAATTACTAGTCCGCTGGTTCCAATATGCAACATTTTCGCCTATTTTACGAATGCATGGTGATCGCTTACCACACAGCAAACCATTATCTGATCATGGAGGAGGATCAATGGTTACCGGAGCTCCAAATGAAATTTGGTCTTATGGTAAAGAAGTCGAACAAATACTAACGAAATATATAAAAATACGAGAAGAATTGAAGCCTTATATTAGTAAGTTGATGAGACAGGCCCATGAGTTTGGTGATCCACTTATGAGAACATTATTTTATGAATATCCACATGATCAGAATGCTTGGGATATTGAAGATACCTATTTATTTGGAGATGCGATTCTTGTTGCGCCTATTGAAAATTATAAAGAGACTAGTCGAGAAGTTTATTTACCAAAAGGTGAAAGTTGGACAAACCTATGGACAAGAGAAAACTTTGATGGTGGAAAAACAGTGGTAGTCGAAGCAGACATTCAACAAATCCCGATTTTTATCAAAACAAGTGAAAAAGGTAAATTTTCAAAATTATTTGATGTAATTAAGGAGGAAAATTAATGGAAGCAAGTATTTTTCAATTAGTATTAATTGTGCTGTATGGATTTTTTATTAACTTTGAAAAAAACTCAACAATGTTTGGAACTTATCAACCGGTAACAGCGGGTTTTGTTACAGGATTAATCCTAGGTGATATATCAACAGGTTTATTTATCGGTGGTACTTTACAGTTACTATCTTTGGGAATAAGTAATTTTGGAGGAGCTTCAATACCTGACTATCAAACAGCAAGTATCGTAGCAACTTTTATTACAATTACTACTGGGCAAAAACCATCTGTAGGAATCTCTATTGGTATACCAGTAGCTTTATTGATGGTCCAACTAGATGTTATCAGAAATACCATAGGTATCTGGATGGTTCACAAAGCTGAAGCAGGTGTGAAAAAAGGTGATTATAGTATGATTACCAAAATGCAAATGTTTGGCGTGTTTTTAACAGCAGCAACAACAGGCATACCAGTAGCATTGGCAGTAATTTTCGGTCCATCATTAATTAATACAATTCTATCGTATACTCCAGAATGGCTAACCAATGGATTAACTGTTGCTGGAGGTTTACTACCAGCTGTCGGTATAGGGTTACTACTGCGATATTTACCTGCAAAAGAATATTTTAGTTATCTTGTTATTGGTTTTGTAATGGCTGTTTATATGAAAATACCTTTATTAGGAGTAGCGCTTGTAGGGGCAGCTATTGCATTAATAATTTATAAAAAAAATAGTCAAGATTTAGTAAAGAATACTGTGATTAATATAGCAGGGGGGATGGATGACGATGAATAATATCGAACAATTAAAATTACGCATTGATACAAAAACTAAACGAAGTGTTTTGTGGAGATGGTTTTTTACAAGCTCAGTTTCTTCTAATTATGAAAAGATGCAAGCGCTAGCATATTGTTATGCAGTATTACCATTTTTAAAAATAGCATATAAAAATAAACCAGAAGCATTACAAAAAGCGGTATTAAATCATTTACAATTTTTTAATACTAATCCTTGGGTGGCACCTTACATTTTAGGTATTAATGTAGCTATGGAAGAGAATGCTGACGAAAACACAGAAGAGGCTGTAACATCTATTAAGACAGGCCTTATGGGCCCGGTAGCTGGTTTGGGTGATAGTTTATTTGTAGTTATTCCTTGGACTATATTTGGTGCTATTGCAGCAAATATGGCCATTGATGGTAGTCCAGTTGGAATTTTGTTATGGATTGTTGTAAGTGTAGCGCTAAAATTAGTTAGTATTCCATTATTTAATGCAGGATATGCCTCAGGAACAAAATTAATTGCTACTATAGAAAAAAGTTTGAAATTATTAACTGAGTCAACTTCGATTTTAGGATTAATGGTCGTGGGGGCATTAATACCTTCAGTCGTTAAAGCTAATATTACTTTAAACTTTAAACAGGGTAATTTTTCAATGAAAGGTCAAGATATTTTGGATCAAATAATGCCTGGATTATTGCCTGCATTATTAGTTGGTTTAGTTTTCTGGGCATTAAAGAAGAACGTTAAACCTATTTACTTAATTCTTGGTGTTATGGTATTGTCAATTGTTTTAGCGGCTCTAGGTATTTTAAAATAAAATAATTTATGGGAGGCATTTTCGATGGAAATGAAAGGTATTAACAATATTAGAATTGATGATCGCTTGATCCATGGTCAAGTAGCTACAATGTGGAGTAATAAATTGGGAGTAACACGTTTAATGGTAGTGAACGACAACGTTGCTAAAAATGATTTACAAAAGCAGGTTTTAAGAATGGCAGTTCCTGCTGGAATTTCTTCGTCTATCATAACTGAAGAAACAGCTATTAGTAATATTAAAAATGGCAAATATGAAGGACAAAATGTTCTGATGATTGTCAAATCACCCGTAGATTTATTACCATTTATTGAAAATGATTTAGAGATAAAAAGAATCAATGTTGGTAATATGTCAAATCGTAATAATACTACTGTTTTAAGACCAAATATTAGTGTCACTGATGAAGAGCGATCTGCTTTTGAGAAACTATTAAGTCGAGATATTGAAATAACAACAATTATGACACCAGATGATAAAAAGACTTTTTTAAAAGATATATTGTAAAGGAGATCATTATGACCAACGAAGTAATTTTAATGAGCCATGGCCTTATGGCGAAAGAAATTTTGAATTCGGCTCAAATGATCTTAGGTGATCAAATAAATTATCCTGTTGTTTCTATGACGCCTGATGATGGTATTGAAGGGACCTTTAATAAATTAGATAAAATTATTGGTACTTTAAATGATGCAAAAAGAATTGTGATTTTAGCAGATCTGATGGGTGGGACTCCAGCAAATACTGCCATGATGCTAGCAAGTGAAGACTCAAGAATTCAGGTAATAACTGGAGTTAATTTGGGAATGGTTTTAGAATCATTCTTTGCTATAAAAGAGGAAAATCTTGTAGAACATTTATTGAAAATAGGTACCGAAAGTATTAAAATACCGAAGTTACAAATTGCTGAAGAAGAGGAAGAGTAAAATTAAAACTACCTCTGACTAATTAATTTTCAATAGTATATAAATTATAAAAATATTAATCGAATTGAAATAACAATTTTAAAGATGATAAGGAGACTTTTAACATGGTTTACTTCCCAAAAATCGAAAAAATTAAATATGAAGGAACGAACACAAAAAATATGTACGCGTTTCGACACTATAACCCAGAAGAAATAATTATGGGAAAGACTATGAAAGAACATTTACGATTTGCTGTAGCATACTGGCACACTATGACACAAGACGGTTCAGATCCTTTTGGAAAAGCAGTTAATAAGCGAAGTTGGTTGGGAGAATCTCCTATGGAGACTGCAAAAAAAAGAGTTATAGCTTTTTTTGAAATTTTAGAAAAGCTAGATGTTGAATATTTTTGTTTTCATGACATTGATATTGCTCCAGAAGGTAACTCTTTAAAAGAATTCTTTTCTAATATTGATGAAATTACAGATTTAATAAAAGAAAAGATGGATGAAACTGGTATTAAACTATTGTGGAATACTGCAAATATGTTTTCAAATCCTCGTTATGTCAACGGCGCAGCATCTACAAATAATGCAAACGTATACGCTATCGCAGCTGCTCAGGTAAAAAAAGGTTTAGATGTTTCAAAAAAATTAGGTGGAGAAAATTATGTTTTTTGGGGTGGACGTGAAGGATATGAAACATTACTAAATACTGATATGAAGTTTGAACAAGATAATATTGCGCGTCTATTCAAAATGGCTATATTTTACGGTGAAAAAATTGGACACAAGCCACAATTTTTGATTGAACCAAAACCCAAAGAGCCTTCAAAACATCAATACGATTTCGATGCTGCAACTACTATGGCATTTATTTTAAAATACGGGTTAGAAAAGGATTTTAAGCTAAATCTAGAGGCTAACCATGCAACTTTAGCTGGACATACATTTGAACATGAACTTAATGTAGCTCGAAACTATGGTGCCTTGGGTTCAATTGATGCTAATCAAGGTGATGTTCTGCTTGGCTGGGATACAGATGAATTTCCTACTAATGTTTATGATGTTACATTAGCTATGTATGAAATACTAGAAAATGGGGGTATTGAATCTGGGGGAATAAACTTTGATTCTAAAGTTAGACGTTCATCTTTTGAAATGGAAGATTTATTACTTGCTCACATTGCTGGAATGGATACATTTGCGAGAGGATTAAAGAGTGCGATGAAATTAAAAGAGGATCGTTTCTTTGAGGATCTAAAAGAACAGCGTTATTCATCGTTTAAAAAAGGTATTGGAGCAAAAATTATTTCTGGAAAAGAAAATTTAGAAAGTTTAACTAATTATGCCCTAAAAAATGATGAACCAATAATAGAATCAAGTCATATAGAATATGTAAAAAATATTTTAAATGATTATCTGTATTAAGAAAAATGAGCTGAAATATCTTTTGTAGGTATTTCAGCTTTTTTGAAAGGATTTAATAATTATGAGTTATGTTTTAGGTATAGATTTAGGTACAAGTTCATTAAAAGGATTATTGGTATCTGAAATAGGGGATGTCATTGCTACGTCTTCATCAGATTATCCATTGTTTTCTTCAAGACCAGGATATAGTGAACAAAATCCACACGATTGGATTAAAGCAATTGAAAATGTAATTAATGATTTATTGAGTGAATTTCCCGAAATGAAAAAAGAATTGAAAGGGATTAGTATATCTGGACAAATGCATAGTTTAGTATTATTAGACAAGGATAATGAAATAATTCGTCCTGCTATTTTATGGAATGATGTACGTACAACGAAACAATGTGAGGATATTATGAATTGTATGGGGAGAGAAGTACAGGAAATTACTAAAAATATTGCTTTAGAAGGCTTTACTTTGCCAAAAATTTTATGGGTTCAAGAAAATGAAGAAAAAAATTGGACTAAAACGAGGCATATAATGTTACCTAAGGATTATTTGGTACATTGGCTAACTGGTTGTTATTCTACGGATTATTCAGATGCAGCTGGTACGTTAATGCTAGATGTTAAAAAGCGCGTTTGGTCCAAGACAATTCTTGATAAGTTTAATATTCCTAAGGAGTATTTGCCAACATTATTTGAGTCTTCAGCTAAAGTTGGTAATATGAGAAGTTCGTTGATTAATAGATTTGGACTAGAAACAAAAGTGGAAATTTTTGCAGGTGGAGCTGATAATGCTTGTGCGGCTATTGGAGCTGGGATAGTTAATTCTGAAGTAGCAATGCTGTCAATTGGTACTAGTGGCGTCTTTTTGTCAATGGAAGACGATGCTGAGAACGAATATCAAGGTAATCTCCACTTATTTAATTCAGCTCTGCCTAATTCTTATTACTCCATGGGAGTAACGTTGGCAGCAGGTAATTCTTTAAAATGGTTTAGAGATACATTTGCTAAAGATGTAGAATTTTCTGATTTGTTAGCGAATATTGATGAAGTAATAGTAGGAAGTGAGGGCTTGATTTTTACTCCCTATATAAGAGGAGAAAGAACTCCGTATCAAGATAGTCAAATTCGGGGGAGTTTTATTGGTATCGATAGTCGACATAGTCTAAAACATTTTACACGATCAGTTATTGAAGGAATAACTTTTTCATTAAAAGAATCTAAAGTAATCATGGAACAAAGAAAAAATTTGAAAATAAAAAAAATTATTTCTGTAGGTGGAGGAACGAAAAATCAACAATGGCTTCAGATACAGGCTGATATTTTTGGCCTTCCTATCACTACATTGGAAACGGAACAGGGTCCTAGCTTGGGAGCTGCAATATTAGCAGTTATTGGTTGTGGTATGTGTGCAAACATTGATAGTTGTATTAAAATTTTTGTGAAATATAAAAAAGTATATCAACCAATTGAAAAAAATGTGTTGTTATATAATAAATTCTTTCAAGTATATAGTAAAGTTTATTCTACTACTAAAGAGATTTGTTATCAATTACAAGAGTAAACGTTAGTCAATTTAATATAATAGTGTTAGTCAAAAAGCATAAAGTAATATTTTAAATTTTTGTCTCCATGATAAATAGAATTGCATTATTTAAGGTAAATAGATAGTACAAAAGATTATGCTTTCTAGAAAATTAAAATAGTTAAGTAAGAAAAGGCGTTTTGTTTGAATATATTTCTTATAACTATTGTACAACGAATAGAATATAAAAATTATGATAGATAGTATGAATGTGTATTTGATGGATAATATATAGATAAAAAGAGCGTAGCAGGCAATGAAATAGAAAGAAAGTACTATATTTAACTTACCGTAACTATTCTGTAACATTTAGAAAATAAGAATAGTTACGGTAAGTTAAAAAACGTTTTATAATTTTTGTTTTCGAGATAAAAGCTAATGAAAAAGAAGATAATTAAAGTTTTAGTTATTTGTGTTGAAATTAGTATTGGTTTCACAGCATTAGGGACAATTTTGAAAAAGGTTACTCAATTAATAATACGTTAGCAAATCCGTAAAATTCATTAGATAGAAACTTAAATAATCTTTTATTAAAATGAGGATAGAACTTTTATCAGTAAAAGCATTGTATAATAAAAAAAGAGTTTAACTAACAATTAGTGGTTTTGCTCTAAGAAATAAATATTAGAATTACTAATGCCGATATAAATTCTTTAAGGATGGTTAGTTTTTTTCATAGCCTTAGAATAGTTGCAAAATTTCATATAGGACAATGAAAAATAATTGAATATAAGAAAACTAATGGCTAGGAAACTCCAAAATTCTTGAACGACAATGGGGGGTATTTTTTAAATTATCTATATCCTTTTAATGATAATATATCGCAAAAAGAAAGTGATTATTACTGTTAATCATGTTGTATTAAAAAAGCTTGCCTAATTTAGAAATAAATTTATTTCTAAATAATGTTACAGAAAATACTACTCCACCTAAACATCCGATTAAGCTTATTAAAAAAAATAGTTGAAGAGTACTTTCAAATTTGTAAACACTAGAAATGATTTTTAACATTAGTAAGCTTAAAATAGTCATTACTATAGTTGAATAAACTAATCTTGAATAATACTTTCTGTTATATTTTATTGGATTAATATCAAATTTTCTACTTAGAAATCTATAAGCTATGATGGTTGTAAACATCGTACATATAATTGTAGCAATCGATAATCCATACCCTTTAAATAGATATATACATGGAATTTGAATAATAAGTTTTAATAAAAGAGTTATTGAAGTGATTTGCATAGCTTTCTTATGAAAACTTAGTGCTTGTAAAATAGATAATACTATTGTAAAAATCCCTAATAGAGATGTGCTAATAATTGTTGCTGATAAATATCTACTTCCATCTAAATTAAATCCAAAGAATAATGTATTAAGAGGATTGCATAATATTATCATTCCTATCGAAGTAGGTAGTAAAAATGTAAAGGCTAATCGTAGTATTTGTGAGGTACCTTGTAATAACTCAGGTTTTGATTTTACAGTACTTATTAAAGGTAGAGCTGAAATAGTAATTGATCCAATAATACCTAGTAGTACTGGAGCTAATTTATTAGGATTTGCAGAGGCTAATGTATACAATGTTTGAAGTTCGCTTAAACTACTTTGAGGAAAAAACAAAGAATACAAAACCTTTAAAGAAAATTGATCAATTAATTGTAAAATAGAAATAGCCGATCCTACATATACAAACGGCAATGATTCCTTGATTATATCTATAGCAAGACCTTTCATGTGAGATATAGATTTTAAAGGTAAGAAGTAAAAATCTTTAAGTTGAAACAAATTTCTTTTTTTTCCGATAAAAAGTAGATAAAGAAATGCAACTATTCCCCCTATGGAGGATGCAAATGTACTTAATATAACTGCAGATAAAATACTACCATTAAATTGAACTCTAATTAGATAGGTTCCTACTAAAATACAAACTACTCGAACTAATTGTTCTAGTAGTTGGGAAACACCAAAAGGAAAACTATAATTTAGACCTTGAAAATACCCTCTTAGTGCGCTAAGTATAGGAATAATTAATAAAGAAAAACAAAGGCTACGGATTGCTGTGATACCCGCAGTATGATCAACTATTGGACTTATTTTACTTAATGTAGGAGCAAAAATAAACATTAATAAAGCAGAGAGAATCCCTATTATTTCCATAACTATCAAGCCACTTTTGAACAATTCTTTTATTTGGTTTTTATTTCCATTAATATTTAATTCAGCAATTTTTTTAGCAATGCCACTAGGAAATCCAGCTGTACCAAGTGATAAGAATAAAGCATAAGGTAAGTATGCAACATTATAAATAGCTTGAGCAGTTTGTTGATTGTGGATAGTTCCCATAAATTTTAGCCAAGGTATTAGATAAATGAATCCGAGAATTTTACAAACAATATTAAAGAATGATAACCAAAAACTCCCTATTAATAACTTTTCCCTCATATAGTAACCTCCAATCTATTATAAAAAGTATAAATAATTAGTTAGTAAATCTCTATGGTAAGATTCATTTTTTTATAAAAATTAAAACTTGTATTAATACTTACCTTGAAATAAAACGGAATAAAATCTAATTTAATCAAATTCGAAGGGCACCAACTTACAAAATTGTTAGATAGAAACCTTTGTCTCAATGTTTACAAAACTAGATCAATGGAGCTACAATTCTTGCGTGGAAGACGTTTTCTAATTTTTATTTTCGAGATGAATACTAATGAAAAAGAAGTTAGTTAAAAGTTTAGTTATTTGAGGCATGATTGGGATTGGTTTTACAGCATTAGAAACAAATATAGAAGTTGAAACTAGATCATATAGAAATATTGTAAAATGCTGTTTCTTTTATAGATAAAAATAGCATGCTTAAATACAAAGAGGTGAGAATAAAATAGATGAAATTTATATCTCCGATGATCTTTACGTTACTTCTCGTAATCTTTACTCTTGTTTTTGAATTAAATTTAGTATCTATAGCATACTTTGCCTTATTATTGTCTATCTTTGTATATGAGTTAGGTCATTTAGCTTTTGGATTATTTAATAAAGTTAGACCAGAGTCATTAATATTTGGGTTTATAAAACTTTCGTGGGAAAATCAGTTTAAGATTAGATTAAATACACAGTGGGGATTTTTGGTGGATTATTTAGATATAAGCCAACTACGTTTAATAATAAGAAAATTCTGAGGTTGTTAACCGGAGGACCAATATTTAGTCTTTTTTTTTACATTAACCTTTTTTGTAAAAATTGACTTTTTTCAATATTTTTCTTTATTTAATTTTTCAATATTCTTGATTACTGTAGTTCCTTTTAATTTTAACGGGTTTATGAATGATGGATACAATATATATAAATTAGTTACTAAGGATTATATTTTCGAAATGTATTATATTGTATCAAATAGCTTACTTAATAAATATAATCAGTCAACTTTCTTAAATACCAATGAGGTATGCAAAATAATAAAAAAAATAAAGAATTACCATTATATGTGCTAAATACATTCTTACTGTATGTTATATATGAGTATTTAATAGACAAAAATAATAGGAAATTAAAACTAATATACCCAATACTTAGTAAAGAAGACAAGATACTGAATAATAAAAGTTATTTACAGAATTTTTATTTAGCTAATTTGTATATGATAGAATATATCTTATCTGTAGACAATAAACAAACTTTTAAAAAAATTAATTTAAAAAATCTAGACTCAATTAGTAGATCTAGAATTAAATATCTAAATTTTAAATGATCAAAAAGTGCTGATGATGAAGTAAGCCAATCAATGACAAAATTTAACAATATCATTAAAAATTATTCAGATCAAACGTCAACTATGATTATAGCAGAAAAACAATGGGTTCAAAATTGAGATAAGAAACCAGCTAGACTGTCAACGTAAAATGATAGGCTAAAAAAAGTGATGTGTGCTTGATACAATTTTTATACAGTATTTCGTGATGTAATAAACAAATTTTCTATTAAAATATGTTAACTAAAAAGACAAACTTTTTTGGGGTACTACATATACCTTGTTGGTCTTTTTTATATTCCAATTGTTATTAGGTATGTAGCAGGACATTTAAGGTATATTTTGATTTGTGTTCTGGGTCAGCGCACCAAAAACAAAAATGAAACGTGTGTCAGAGGAAGTATGTGTGGTTTTCCAATAAAAACAGCTGATGGTCCAATTTTAAAGAATAATATAGCACAGGAGAATATGAATGAAAAAAGGAAAGTTACCATTAATGATATAGGGAGAAATATAGTGTATTTAAGGAATTTGAGTAACGGTAAATAGTTGATGAATATATACTTTTTTAGTAGAAAAAAAACACTGATAGGAGGTATAATATTGAAAAAGAGAATATGTATCACTACTGGAGTTGCAATGTTATTAGGATTATCACCGATATTAACAACAGGGGCTACAGTATACGCAAATGAAGAGAGTAACTACGTATAAGTAAATTCTACAACAAAAGAGCTAGAGCAACGGATGGAGGCGCTAGCCAATCAATACAAAGGAGTTTCTCTATTTGAAACCGAATTCAATTAAGAAAATATGACTCCTGTTCAATTAGAATTATATAACAAAGTTTTAGATCTACAATATGATATTGCTTTACAAAATGGAAGTGCAAAAGGGATGTCTAGAGAGCAATATAAACAATATCTATCAAACGCGATACAAGGTTTTATAATACAACCTAGAAATACTGGACATGGTTTGATTTCTGTTGACGTCTTAGAAACAGTTTTAGATACTGCGCTTAATGTTGTATTAATTATCGGAAGTTTTGGGTCAATGTCTGCAATGGTTAAAGAATTGGGTCAAGAAGGCGCAAAAAACTAATTACAAGATAAAGCAGTTGGATTAATTATTAGTGTGATTCTAAGTTCTGGAAAGCAAGCTGCAAAATTATTAGATTCTATTGACAAAATACCCAATAATGGCTACATTGAATTAACTTAATAGAGTTTACGAAAGGATTGAAAAAGATGTACCTTGTAATAGGGTCAATTCTAATAATCTTTATAGTCTCAGTTTTTATCTCTACTATAGGGGCTTTGAATGAAAAAATAAAAAATAAATTCTACTTATTTGTTAAATTTTCGTTTAATATTTCTATTGCTTGTATTTTTTTAGGTGGTATATCTTTTCTTTATGCTTACTTTGTTTTTGATGCGTTTAAAAATTTTAAAATTATCTTGATATCCATATTTTTATTTGTAATCTCTTACAAAGGTTATATGGATAAAAAATATTTTCCATGAAGATGTATGATACTAGACTTAATTAGTAAGAAGGAGACATATTGATGGTTCAACTAATTTCTATTATTTTTGCGTTTTTGATTATACACACTTTATTTAAAACAAGAGAAACAAGTAATTCTTCAAGAAAATTAAGAATGTTAGTGTACACTTTTTTGGGGATAATTTTTCTATTAGGCTTAGTAAGTGTCGTATTAGGAACCTATGGGCTGTTGAATTCTTATAACATTAGTGGAAATTGGCGTATAAATATGTCCTCTATTTTAGTTGTGTTGGCTGGAATTTTACTAGTTGTACTTTCTTATGTTGGTATTTCAAAATTTAAAATGAATTGTTAGGTGAATTAAATGAAGAAAGTTATCTCTACCATTTTACTAGTAATCCTTTTTGTGGGATCAGGTTATGTGGTAAACGCTGCTCCTGAAATGAAGAGTTTGACTAATTTCGAAACGAATGATCAACATTATGATTTACAAGGGATAGAACATTCCTTTTGCTAAAGTGTTAAACTTTAAAACAAGTAGAAAAGATATTACAGCAAAAACGATATTAAAATTTGTATATCTAAAAAAGACAGACAATGAATTGAATAATGCTTCTGCATCTATTAAAGATTGTATTCGCTATGCCACTTCTATTGGGGTAAATATGGAATAGCTTGATGCAATGAAGAATGAACTTGATTTCAACCAAGTGAAGAGTGAGATTGATAAGGATCATCCAGTATTACTATGTTATAAACCAAACAAAACCGATTTAATGGAACCTTATTTATTAGCTGTAGCGCATGGATACGTATACGTTGCTCCAGATGGTCAAAATACTAAAGAACCATTTATGAGTACAAGTATCTGGATGTCGAACTATATATATCCTTCTATCCTGACTACGTTGGCGAATAAAAATAAGTAACAGTTACATATTTTTCAGTGAATAATGCGCCACAAAAAGATTATACATTTATTGGTATGATTATTTTTAAGTAAGAAAGGTTGTAAGGAAATTGAAAAAATACATTTTGTGTTTGAACACATTTGATTGAAGAACATCAACGCGACTATCTCTATGGTAATTAGGGGCACGTACTAAGTGCCTTTTTGAATGTAGAGTCATTTATTATGCTTAAGAAAAAAACTTACACAAAACTCTATACAGATCCGATTTCACTGTAACTGCTTTTAAAGAAAAGACGATATAAAGATAGTATAAAGAAATAAACTTAAGTTTCACACTATCTTTAGGTCTTTTTTTTTATGCTTACAGAGTAAAGAAAATTAGTTAGTTTATTTAACTGGTTGTTTTGAAAAGGAGTGAAGTGAAATGACGATTATTTTAGGAATTATTGGACTCTTATTAATGATCTATCTTTTCTGGTTTTTATTTAAGGGGGAAGAATTATGAATAGCTTGATTTATCAAGGATTATTTTTCCTATTCATATTATTGTTATTGGCAGTGCCGTTAGGCTGGTACATTAAAGAAATCATGCAGGGGGAAATCCCTAAAGGAGTATCCTTCTTACAGCCAGTAGAACGTTTATTTTATAAAGCGATTGGACCTATCAGCAAAAAAGAAATGTCAGCGAAACGTTATGCACTGAATGTGCTGCTGTTAAGTTTCTTCTCAATCGTACTTTTGATTGCTATTTTAATGACACAGCACTTTTTACCGGGAGGTTCCTCAGTAAAAAATCTAACGCTGCCGTTAGCGATAAATACGGCCGTCAGTTATGTTACGAATACCAACTGGCAAGCATATGTAGGTGAAACGACTTTATCAAATACATCGCAAATGTTTGGTTTGACAGCTCAAAATTTTGTTTCAGCAGGTGTGGGACTTTCTGTTTTGGTAGCATTGCTTCGAGGACTTTCACAAGTCAAAAAGAAAGCTTTAGGAAATTTTTGGCAAGATTTAACTCGTAGTTTAGTTTACATTCTGTTACCGATATCAATCATTCTTGCTGTTTTATTAATTTCACAAGGAACCGTTCAGTCTTTCCAATCCGGAGTCGCTTATCAAGGTTTGGAAGGGAAAAGTCTTTGGTTGCATTTAGGTCCGGTAGCTAGTCAGGTGGCAATCAAACAACTTGGTACAAATGGCGGTGGTTTCTTTGGTGCTAACTCAGCATACCCATTCGAAAACCCAACACTATTCTCAAACTTTTTAGAGAATATTGCGATCTTGTTGCTCCCAGCGGCATTGATCTTTGCTTTTGGCTTTTGGGTCAAGGATTGGAGACAAGGACGAACGATAATGATAGTATCCTTGTTTTTCTTACTATTAGCTTTCGTCGGCGTTGCTTTTAGCGAGTATTACGGGCCTGAATTTACGCATGTTCTTGGATCGACCAATTTGGAAGGAAAAGAAATTCGCTTCGGCATTGGCTGGTCTAGCTTATGGTCCGTCGGTACGACCGCCGCTTCGAATGGTTCGGTGAACGCGGTGTTGGATAGTTTTACACCGCTTGGTGGCGCCATTCCAATGTTCTTAATGCAGCTTGGCGAGATAATTTTTGGTGGTGTTGGGAGCGGACTGTATGGAATGTTGGCATTTCTATTGCTAGCAGTTTTTATAGCAGGTCTTTTAGTTGGGCGGACACCTGAATATTTAGGTAAAAAAATCGAAGCTTTTGATATCAAAATGGCTAGCCTAGTTATCTTAACACCATTGATGTTGACGCTTTTCGGGGCAATGGCTCTAGTCCTACATCCAGAGGTAATGTCTTGGTTAACGAACCAGGGTCCCCATGCTTTCACTGAATTGCTTTATGGGGCAACTTCATTAGCCAACAACAACGGAAGTGCTTTTGGTGGGTTGCTAGCTAATACGACATTCTTAAACCTTTTAGCTAGTTTAATGATGGCTGTTTCAAGATACTTGCCGATCATCGCCATCTTACTTTTAGCGGAAAATATGGGAAGTAAAAAGAAAGCAGCTTTAAGTTCAGGAACATTATCCACGGTTAGTCCAACATTTGTTTCTATGTTGATTATTGTTATTTTGGTAATTGGAGCTTTAAGTTTCTTACCATCATTGGCACTAGGTCCGATTGCGGAATTCTTTACGATGAAATAGATGGAGTGAGTAAAAATGAAAAAAATCTATCAATGGGCAGTGGGACAATCCTTTAAAAAATTGGATCCACGCCAACAAGTTAAAAATCCCGTGATGTTTGTCGTTTATTTAGGTGCGCTCATCACTACAATATTATGCTTCTACCCAATGGGTATACCGTTATGGTTTAACATTTCAATAACCATTTTTCTTTGGTTGACTTTGCTTTTTGCGAATTTTGCTGAAGCTGTTGCAGAAGGACGAGGAAAAGCACAGGCCGATAGTTTGAAACAAGCAAAAAAGGAAGTCATGACTTATAAAATTAACAGTTTAGAAGATATCAAAGAAGAGAATTTCATTGAATTACAGTCTTCTGATTTAAAGCGAAACGATTTGGTCTATGTACGTGCAGGAGAGCAAATCCCAGCTGATGGTGATGTAATCGAGGGGGCTGCATCAGTAGATGAAAGTGCCATTACTGGCGAATCAGCGCCAGTAATTCGTGAATCTGGTGGGGATCGCAGTGCGGTTACTGGCGGAACAACCGTCGTTTCCGATTATTTAGTGATTCGTGTTACCTCGGAAAACGGTCAATCCTTCTTAGATAAAATGATTGCCATGGTAGAGGGAACTCAACGAAAAAAGACTCCGAATGAGATTGGTTTGCAGATTTTCTTGATTACTTTGACCATTATTTTCTTAACTGTATCAATTACTTTAGTCCCATTTACTGATTTCAGCAGTCAGTTATCTGGTAAAGGAGAAGCTTTATCACTGGTTATTGTGATTGCTTTACTAATCTGTCTGGCGCCAACGACGATTGGGGCCTTAATCTCTTCGATCGGGATTGCAGGTATGAGCCGCTTGACGAAGGAAAACGTCATTGCCATGAGTGGTCGTGCGATCGAAGCAGCTGGTGACGTGGATGTTCTTTTACTCGACAAAACAGGAACCATAACATTGGGAAATCGACGAGCAAGCGATTTTTTGCCAGTCCATGGTGTTAGTGAAGAACAGTTAGCGGATGCGGCGCAATTATCTTCTTTAGCTGATGAGACAGCAGAAGGTCGAAGTATCGTGATTTTAGCAAAAGAACGTTTCAACTTGCGGGAAAGAGAATTCCAGCAATCAGAGGTTAAATTTATCGATTTCAGTGCCAAAACACGCATGAGCGGAATTGATTATCGCGGTGACGTGATTCGCAAAGGTGCCGCAGACACCATGAAAAAATATGTACAATCTAAAGGAGAGGACTATCCATCTGAATGTGACAAGATTGTTGATAAAATCGCTCGAGCAGGTGGAACACCTCTAGTAGTTGTAAAAAATAATCGTGTGATGGGTGTCGTCTATTTGAAAGACATCGTTAAGAATGGTGTAAAGGAAAAATTTGCTGATATGCGTAAGATGGGTATCAAGACCATCATGATCACTGGGGATAACCCCTTAACAGCGGCAGCGATAGCAGCGGAAGCTGGAGTAGATGATTTCTTGGCAGAAGCTACCCCAGAAAATAAAATGAATCTGATTCGCGAGTATCAAGAAAAGGGTCACTTAGTTGCAATGACTGGTGATGGGACAAACGATGCACCAGCATTAGCGCAAGCCGACGTTGCGATGGCGATGAATACAGGAACACAAGCCGCGAAGGAAGCGGGGAACATGATTGATTTGGATTCCAGTCCAACAAAATTGCTGCAAGTCGTACAGATTGGGAAACAATTGTTGATGACTCGCGGCGCGTTAACTACGTTTAGTATCGCAAATGATATCGCTAAGTATTTTGCGGTGATTCCAGTACTATTTTACAGTATTTATCCGCAACTGGATCGATTGAATATTATGGGATTAGGTAGTCCACTGACTGCGATTCTATCCGCTGTCATTTATAATGCAGTCGTTATCGTGGCCTTGATTCCACTAGCATTAAAAGGTGTGAGGTATCAAGAAAAACCGGCCAGTCAAATTTTGAGTCATAATCTGCTGATTTATGGACTTGGGGGAATTATTGCACCATTTATTTTTATCAAGATTATAGATCTGATTCTCTCGCTGATCATTTTATAAAGGAGTAGAAACAATGAAAAAAAGTATTCTAGGCAGTTTGCGTTTTTTGATTTTTAGCCTGATCGTTTTTGGTGGGCTATATACCGTTGCAGTTACTGGCATTGGTCAATTGTTCTTTTCAGATCAGGCTAACGGCAGTAAGGTTTCAGTGAATAATCAAGTTGTTGGTTCAAAGTTGATTGGGCAAACTTTTGAACAGGTAAAATATTTTTCAGGACGTAGTGAGGAAGTTAGTCAGCTATCACCTGTTTCGGCGGAGCAAAAGCAATTAGTTGAGAAGCGCACCGTTGCAGAATTGGAAAAAAATCCAGCAGAGAAAAAAGTTCCGAATGATCTCGTGACAGCATCTGCTAGTGGTGTGGATCCGGATATTAGTTTGGCAGCAGCTCATTTTCAAGTTGCCCGAATTTCTAAAGAACGTGGCTTGTCTCAACAATCAATTCGTAAACTCATCGATAAACATAGCCAAAAAGATTGGTTTTCAGACCGATTTTATGTCAATGTTTTGCAGTTAAACCTAGCATTAGATAAACTAGGAATATAATATAGAACAATTCTCTAACCAAAAATGGTTAGGGAATTGTTGTGCATACAAAGAGAGGAGAACTGTTGATGCAGACAACAGAAGAAATGCAATCTGGCGATGGACGCCGAGGTCGATTGCGGATATTTTTTGGATTTGCGGCTGGTGTTGGGAAAACCTACGGTATGTTGACAGAGGCTCATGAATTATTGATGATGGGAAAACATGTTGTTGTCGGCTATATCGAACCTCATGATCGTCCAGATACCAATCGATTATTAGAAGGATTACCGCAAATTCCTCCTAAGAATATTTTTTATAAACAAATGGTTTTAACAGAGCCGGATATTGATCAAATCATTCAACAGAAGCCCGAAATCGTGTTGATTGATGAACTGGCTCATTCCAATGCGGAAGGTTCTCGAAATCGTAAACGATACCAGGATATTGATGAACTGTTGAATGCAGGAATCGATGTTTTTACTACGGTCAATGTTCAACATATCGAAAGTTTGAATGATATCGTTGAAGAAGTTACCGGAATTGAGGTCAAGGAAACGGTGCCGGACACTTTTCTACGGCAAGCGACAATAAGAGTGATTGATGTGGAGCCCGATGAGCTGATCGAACGACTTGAACAAGGAAAAATATATGCGAATGAAAACGCGAAACGTGCCTTGAAAAATTTTTTTATTCCACAAAAATTGGACCAATTACGTGGATTAGCAATTCAGCGAGCGTCGGATCATATTAATCGAATTAGTGGAAAGACAATTGGGATACAAAGTAAATTATTGACGGTGGTGAACGATGCCTTTCCAAAAATGACCGAAAAATGTATTCGCTGGACAGCACGTTTAGCGCAAGGTCTAGTTGCCGATTGGACAGTGATTCAAGTTCGTACGCAAGAAAATACACCAACGAACATTCCTTTAGCCGATAAATTAGGTGCGGAGGTTATTAGTATTGAAGAGGATGATAGTTTTGAGACGATTGTCGAGTTCGCAAAAATGACGGGTGTTACTGATATTATTATGGGGAAAAATCTAAGGCAGCCGTGGTATGAAAAAATCTTTATTGAAGCGTTTGATGATCGCTTGTTAAAACGATTGAAAGATACGGAACTTCATTTAATTCCTTTCAATGAAGAAAAGCGGTCTTTATTTTTTAAGACTCGTAAAGTCATTGAGGGTGGCGGAAAAGATTTAGTGATTGCAATTGGTGGTGTTTTTCTAGCGACGGTCGTGACGGAATTGATGCAATATATCCACGTTGGCGATCAAAATCTGATGCTTATTTATATTTCATTCGTATTATTAGTCGCTCGAACGACATCCGGTTATTTTTGGAGCTCATTATCCTCTATTTTAAGTGTTTTGTCTTTTAACTGGTTTTTTGTCGAACCATTATATTCTCTGACAGTATATAAACAGGGATATCCTTTTACTTTATTGCTCATGCTAGTTGTTGCCCTGATGAGCAGTAATTTAATGATTCGATTAAAGAAACAAGCAGATACTTCTATGAAAAAAGAGCACCAAATGGAAATTTTGTACGAATTGAACAAACGATATGTTTTAGTGGAAAGTCGAAAACAAATTCTTGATATTTCTGCCACTTATTTATCAAGATTATTGGAACGAGAAGTGATTATTTTTGATCGTCAAGTGAAGACAGAGAGTGTTCATTGTATCAACGAAAAAAAATCAATATTAAATAATGAAGACGAAGCAGCTGTAGCCTTTTGGGCAGCAAAGAACCAAAAAGAAGCTGGGAATGGTACAGACACACTAAATGGAGCTAAAGGATTCTATTTGCCGATTGCTGCAGGCAGGAAGACGTTGGCGGTATTAGGCATTGAACGAAATGCAGATCTTGATTTGGAAAATGATCAGCTCAATTACTTAAAATTGGTGCTGACTCAAATTGCGGTCATCTTGGAACAAAAAGAATTGAAAGATGAGAAAGAGCAAGTTGAGTTAGAAAATGAACGGGAAAAAGTCCGCAGCAATTTATTACGAGCCGTATCTCATGATCTGAGAACACCATTAACTGTTATCTCAGGGATTGCTGAAACATTAGGCATTGGAAATGATTTAAAAGAAGAGACACAGCGAAAATTATTAAAGGATATTCAAGAAGAGTCACAATGGCTGATTCGGATGGTTGAAAATCTTTTATCCATCACGCGAATCAACATGGATACTATGAAGGTTAATAAAACTGCTGAACCAGTAGAAGAGGTCATCGAGGCTGTTTATAAGCATTTGAGGAAGGTCTATCCAGACGGCCAAGTGGATATTCACCTGCCAGAAGAGGTCATTTTTATTCAAGCGGACCCCATTTTGATTGAACAAGCGTTGTTTAATCTGATAGAAAATGCGTTTCGTCATGGAGAAAATGATCTACCAGTCAAACTAAACGTCTATCAGGAAAAAGAACAAACAGTTTTTGAAATTGAAAATCACGGCGAAATTCCATTAAAACAATTTCAAAAGATCCAATCAAACTTGTCCGGCACAATTGAAGTACCGGTTGACTCAAAAAATGGTTTAGGAATCGGATTGAGTATTGTAAAAACAATCGTCCATGCGCACAATGGTAAAATGGAAATGACGATAGGTAGGGGCAAAACATTGGTTCGAATTTATTTGAAGTGAGGGGAAGAATTATGAAGCAATCCATTTTATTGATTGAAGATGATCCAAATATTACGGATTTTATGGAAGTTGTTTTGGGACAGGAACGCTATCAGTTAACGATTGCTAGTACTGGAATGGAGGCATTGACTGCTTTTCAAACAACATCGTTTGATTTAGTTTTGTTAGACTTAGGATTACCAGACATTGATGGGATTGATTTGTTAAAAATCCTTCGCAAGCGAATGCATTTGCCCATCATCATTATTTCTGCTAGAAATAATGAAGAGGAGAAAGTTAAAGCGTTGGATTTAGGTGCGGATGATTATGTAACTAAACCATTTGGAACGAATGAATTACTTGCGAGGATTCGTACAGCTTTGCGCCATCAAAACGTTCAAACGGAATCACTAACTGTCGTGGAAAACAAAGACTTGAAAATTGATTTCGAAAAACAGTTAGTTTATAAAAAGGGACAAGAAATCCATCTTACAAAAAACGAATATCGAATTTTAGCGCTGATGTTTCGTCAGTTGGGAAAGGTAGTTGCGTATCAAACCTTGATGACAAAAGTATGGGGCCCCTACAGCAATGACTCGCAGACATTGCGGGTGAATATGTCTAATATTCGTAAAAAGATCGAAAGTAATACATTGAAACCAGAATATTTGATAACTGAGATTGGAGTGGGCTATCGTTTGCGGGATCATCGTTTGGAGTAATAAAAGATACAACAAACCGGAGTACTCTTAAAACGTATCAAGGATAAAGCAATCCTGTATTAATATGTTTTTTATGTTCTCGAAATCGATCATCCCTAGTTCATTAAAATGATTAAATTTTTCAAGAAACAAAATATAGGGATTTTTACAAAAGATTGAATCTATATTAAATGCGCTTAAGAGAATTACAGTTCTGTAGTGCTCCCCCAAAGTTAGACCTAGAAATCTAACTTTTGAGTTTTTTTGTATGGCAAAATAAAATTTTGAATTTAAACTTAAATTTGTTCTCAAATAAACAAATGGATTAATGTCTATAAAGACTTGGTGAAAAAGGACTACTTCGTAGTCAAAAAAGTAAGAATTATTCTGTTCAATTTAAGCTAGATGCGATAAAGTTGTCCTATTAAGAAGTTGCTAATCTTTTAAAAACGAACAATCCATCATTGATTGCGAATTGGCTTAGAACGTATCGGAAGTCTAGCGTAAGGGACTCTCTAAATAGAAAGGGTGTCCACCTACCATGTCTAAGAAGAAACGAAATGAACCCAAAACATTATAAGTGAACTATCTCAAGTAGAAAAATTAGAAAAAGAAAATAGAATGTTAAAAAGTGAGAATGCCTATTTAAAAGAGTTGAGCAGACTGCGTTTAGAGGACGAATAAAAAATGGACGAATCAAACGAATTATTCATAGTTTCCAAGGACAATTTCGATTAAAAGTTATTCTGGAAACCTTAAGGTTTCCAAATATCACTTACATGTACTGACAAAAACGTCTCGACAGAACAGCTCTAACACAAATAATCGAAGAAGAAATTCAAGTGATTCGTAAAAAAAAACATAGGCATTGTACAAGAATTTGGATAAATCTACCTTCCAACAAATTCTTAACACTAACTTAGTCACGAGTTAGTGAAAAGAGTATCAATCTTAACAAAGTTATTCTTGAAAAGAACGGGTATCTTAGTTGGTACCTGTTCTTTTTATATGATAGATATTGAAATTTAAGGATAAAATCTTTAAAATATGGATATCTTTTAAAGATTTTATAATTGACCTTCTTATGAGAGATATCTTGTTCAAAAGAAGGGAGCTCCTATCTTTTTTCAAGTTTTAAGTAGGAGTTTTTATATGTAATACTTTGCTTAGTTTAAAGCTATCGTATTATATGAAGAAAATACTTATTAAGGTATCATCAATTATGAATGTAAAAAAGAAAACTATTTTTATAAATAATTTATATAAAAAGTATTGCATTAAAAAATAGGTTGTTTTAAAATAAAGTTGTCATTATAGTATGACTCTTTTCGATAGAATCTCCTATTGGAAACGATATGGATTCTTTATTGAAAAAGAATGTTGGAGTAATGATTCCCTAACAGTATTTTACAATTACTTTTTTATTTGCCGCCTTTCCCCAATAAGGCGGTATCTTTTTGCATAAAAATATTGAATTAAAATGGTATTGTCTACGTACGCACTTTTGGACATTTTCACATAGATCTCCTTTTTACCGAGAAGGTGGCCATTTTTTTGTTGAAAATTGAAAATGAGTAAAGTAATATTATTATATATTAAGCTATAACTATAACCAGTAAGAACTATTTTACCTTAATAAGCTAGCTCTTGCTTGGACCATTAGCTCAGCTGGTTAGAGCAAACGGCTCATAACCGTTCGGCCACAGGTTCGAGTCCTGTATGGTCCATAAAATATTTAGTGAGTAACAAGGAGTATTTCTCATTTGAGAGATAAGCCTTGTTTTAGTTGTAGTAATCCACCTTTATATATTCGAAGTTGGATATCATTTGAAAACCAAATTAGTGATACTCAGACTTTTTTAGTTAATATCAAAATCATAAAATCTCTATTTGACAGTGTTTGTTCACGAAAAAATAAAAAGAGTGTTCATTTATAACTTCTTGAAAGAGGAAGGTTATTTGTCTTAAATGAATTTATAGGATAACGGTTCTTAGTATAGAATGTAAAAAAAGCCAGCCAGTATTTGGCTGGCTTCTGTGGTAAAGCGCAGCCGTTTTCCGCCAGTTGCACTTTAGGTGCGTGTTAGCACTTGCTTCAATAAAGAATTAAGAATTACTATTATTATGCCATAAAAGAAAAACTTTGAATAGATATGGATAGCAAAAAACCAGTGAATAAAATTCGACTGGCAAGATAGATTTTGGATAGAATTCCTTGAGGAAAAGTTAGAATTATTATGCCACCATGGAGGAATAGTTGCTATGATGTTGCTATCAGAAATTGATTACAAAAAGACAAAAGTAATGTTCATCGATTATAAAAAATGTTGAATTTTACAACGTATGTGATGTGTATAAGTACATTTGCAATCTCCTATATTATTTGATATTCCACTTTGTGAATGTTAATGGAGCATAGATTAATCGGTAGAGCAGCGGTCTCCAAAACCATCAGTATAGGTTCAATCCCCATTGTTCGTAGCATTGCTACTTAAATAAAAGAATCGCCAATAGATGTTTCTGCTGAATTCAGGATGAGTCACTAGATTGCAAGTGTTCCTTTTTTATTTGGCAGAAGAATGAAGAATTATGTATAATAACTTTTGCAGAAAAGTGAAAAGATAATGGCTAATCTCTTGAATAAAGGGGTGATGCCTATGGTTCATAGCTTTATCTCTAGATGTAGTAAACATGTCTGGATTCGAAATATTATTGCTAATGGTTGCATTCGTAACGCTAGTTTTGCTGGGGATAGACCGTATGAACACAAAAAATAACCATCTAACACTTGACGGGGCGTAGCTGGTTATCAAAACTAATTTATGACAGTAACCGTCTTTTTAACGGTTCTACATAAGGATATGTTAATAGCACATTTTTTTCTATATATATTATACCATGTAACAAAATAAATTCATTCAAGATTACTCAACATAAGTGAGTGGTCTTTTTTGTGAATAAAAAAGCCACTAGGACAGGGAACCTAGTGGTCAGGGTAGCAAATATTATTAGTCGTAAGTGTACAATAAAAATAATTTTTATAGGAATATTTAATCAACATCATAATACTATTATTATAAGGAGTTGCTACTCAGAATTATTATATCAAATACTAAAATAATTTTGCAATAAAAAAGTTATACACTAAAAAGCCACTAGGCTGTGGGCCCTAGTGACTAGGTAGCAAACATTTTCAATTGGAGTTTTACACAAAATTTGAGGATTATTATAATACTTATCTGAATCGATAAATTATCATATATATAGGGAGTTGCTACCCAATGTTATTTTAGCAGAAAGCAATTTACTAAATCAAGTACATAGAATTTAGAGAAAGTAAAGAAATACATATGTTAACAAAGGATTAGCTAGAAATGTGGTGAGGCCATGGCAAAATATACAAAGTGGCTAACTGATGAAGGATTAATTAAAATTGAAAGGGTGAGCACGAGAGGGTCTCGCAGATGAACGAATAGTACAAAATATTGGGATTAAAAGACCAACCTATGATTGAAAAAATAAATATTCTGACATTACTGACACCCTAAAAAGAGAAAAAGAAGTTGTAGATTGCCAAGTGGAAAACGCACTATTTAAAAGAGGTGCAGGCTATGAATACACCGAAGTTACAAAAGAACTGACAGAAAATGGGATAAAAATCACAAAAAAAGGTTACAAAACAATTGAATTATATTGAGATTTAAGGTTTTTAATGGAAAGCATGTCACTTTTAAATTTTTGATCTGAAGGCATAGCATAGAAAATTATTTTAGAAAATTTTGTGTAGCCAACAGGAAAGCATCAAAAACGCGATCTTCAAAAGTATGCTGCATGTGTTGTAGTTAACTTATTACCATTTGGTGGCGTTGTTTGGGATATACTTAATTGTGAAAATCTAATGCAGGTTTTAATTAATCCGTTGCAATGAAAAAAAATTATGGTTATGATGTTAAAATACTTTTAGATGTAGGGAAAAGAAGTTTAACTCCTGAACAATTTGCAAAATTCAATGCTTTAACTATTGCAGCTGGTATAGCAATTACTGCTGTGGCTTATTAGGGAATTAATTAGTTGAGCGGTTATGTGAGTATATACGATTGTTAGAAGAAAAAATAATATCATTTTTAAAGTTTTTAAAAGTTAACCCTCAGAATAATTGTTTTACATGTTATAGTTATTCACACCCTATTTTAAATAGTCTTCCTTTTAGCCTTTTGGTGCAGTGTTTTGAGATAAAGGACTATTCTGCTTTAGGGTTGGATTCTGGATATTTATTTACAATAGAAGCTGAGAAAAAATGCTATTATCATATTGCTAACGTAACAGGAAATGATTTTTCTACTAGAAATTTTTTTGAACGGTATTGAAGGAACAATAAATTGAATAAAATACTGGAAGAAACAAGTGACATACGAAATATTATTATATTAATAGACCTAATGGGAGGAACACCTGCAAATGTAACTATGATCAAAGCAAGTATGGATAGAAGAATTCAAGTAGTAACTGGAATGAATCTAAGAATGGTATTAGAATCTTACTTTAAAATTAATGAAGAAAAACTTGCTGAGCATTTAATAGAAATAAGTATAAGTAGTATTAAAATACCTGAGATACAGATTAGTGGCGGAGAAGAGTAATTATGATGTAATAATCTTAGCAGCGGTGGGGTGTGATCTATATACAAATATTAATATTTGTGTTAAACATTTTTTTGATATAAGAATGTTGTCCAATCAAATTCTAGAAATATTTTAGACTATAAAATTTATTATACGGGGAAAATACAACTTTTTAGCTAATAAAGATGAAATTGCTTTTTAGCTATCTGAAAAATAATCGAGTTAAATTTTATATTAATCTATTTTTGACACTTAAATAAAATGAACCTTCATTTTTATTGACATTCTTAAAAAAAATTTGTAAAATTAGTTTCCACAAAACGTAATGATTACGTTTTGTGGAAACTAATTAGAAAGGAGATAGGGACATGTTTTTATTCAATATAACAATGTTTTCCTTTTGTAGTATTAAGAATTAAAGTAGCTAGAATGTTAAGATAAAAACTATTTTTTGAGCTTAATAAATAGAATTTAAGGAGAATGATATTATGAAATCAAAGATAATTCTTGGCGGTTTGCTACTATCTACAGCAGCTTTAGTTTCACTACAATCCCCACAAATTACTAGTGCAGAAAGTTTAACAAATTCAGCAGAAATTATAGTACCGCTCAGTTTAAAAGTAAAAGCACATTACACAAATGGATTACCACTTGAAGCGGGAAAAG